>JGI20213J14113_1000217_pt1 | contig 12870 bp, 10 predicted proteins | sample WetSurMetagenome_3_FD_14113 | JGI IMG/M metagenome (IMG submission 14113) | reverse complement strand
ATTTAACCGATATGTTTCCGCGACAGTCTCTGCTGGATTAGCTCCAGGAAGAACATTGGGCGAAGGTATTGATGCGATGTATGAAATTGCTGATAAAGTTCTTGATGAATCATTTGCAACTGCACTCGATGGTCCATCAAAAGATTTCAAGGAAAGCTCTTCGAGTCTTTTGTTCGCATTTATTCTTGCTCTCGGATTAATCTATCTTGTGCTTGCTGCTCAATTTGAAAGTTTCAGAGATCCATTCATAATTTTATTTACAGTTCCGCTTGCTTTGGCTGGCGCATTGATTTCACTTTGGTATTTCAATCAGACGATGAATATTTTCAGCGAGATTGGAATTATTATGTTAATAGGTTTGGTAACTAAGAATGGAATATTGATCGTTGAATTTGCTAATCAAAGAAAAGCAACCGGACTTGAAAAAACTGAAGCTGTAATCAGTGCTGCTATATCAAGGTTAAGACCGATATTGATGACAAGCTTTTCGACGGTGCTGGGAATTCTGCCGATTGCACTAGCACTCGGTGCCGGGTCTGAAAGTCGGGTTTCAATGGGTATTGCAGTTGTAGGTGGATTAATTTTTTCTACTTTTCTTACTCTATTTGTCGTGCCGGCTATGTATGCTTATCTTTCAAGGAAGACAGCTTCTGTCAGCAATGTGACTGAGACAGAAATTCTACCCGTTCAGGTTCAAGAATCTTAACTCGAAAAGTGTTAAATTTCTAAAAATTAAAAAGAAGTTTATATGCATATCTGCATTTTTGAGGACGAACAATACCTTAATTTTGAACCGCTGATTTATTCACGACCAGTCTTTGATTTAATCTGCGGAATGAGCACGCTGAAGGAAAAAATAATTCGTGCTTTTCCTAAAGAGAAAATTATTCTGAAATGCAGAAATTATCTTGAACTGTTTATAAAAGCAGAGAATCCGAAGTGTAAAGTAAATCAATTCGAAAATGATGATTATCTTTTTATTAATGGGAGAATAATCGCTCCTTCAAATCTTAAAAGTATTTTATCAGCAAAATCAAATGAAGAGAAAGTATTTATTTCGAAGGGGATAGTTGTTGCTGCTAGAATTTCAGCAAAAAGAATAAAAGAGTTATCACTGGATAATTCTGATATAGTCGACACAAAACTTTTCAGTAATCTCCCTTCTGTTGAAGTTGATATTCCTGTTTCAAATTATTTATGGGATCTGATCTATCTGAACGGAAAAGAAATTCAGAATGATTTTAAGATTTATGCAAAGGGCAAGTCATCCTCAAAAACGAAATACGCAGGAGTCAACTTTGTAAACAAAAAAAATATTTTCATCGGTAAAAAAGTTGAGCTTAAACCCGGTGTTGTCCTTGATGCTTCCACAGGACCAATCTTCATTGAAAAGAATGTAACAATATTTCCGAATGCAGTTATTCAGGGACCATTTTACATTGGTGAATCGTCCAAGATAAAAAGCTGCGCAACAATTTATCCGAATGTGAGTATTGGGAAAGTTTGCAAAATTGGAGGCGAGGTTGAGGATACAATTATTCATTCTTACACAAACAAACAGCATTCAGGATTTTTAGGGCATTCCTATCTCGGAAGTTGGATAAATTTTGGCGCGGATACAAACAACAGCGATCTTCAGAATAATTATGGAACAATTAAAGTTCAGGTAAACGGAAGACATATTGATTCGGGAAAACAGTTTGTAGGATTAATGATGGGAGATCATTCGAAGACTGCAATCAACACAATGTTCAACACGGGAACTGTTGTTGGCTTTTCAAGCAATGTGTTTGGTGCCGGCTTTCCTCCAAAATATATTTCTTCTTTCGGATGGGGAGGAAGTGAGTCAATGAAAGAATACAAACTGCCGAAAGCCCTTGAGACTGCCATAGCAGTATTTGCGAGAAGAGATAAAGAATTCAAAAAAGAAGATGAAGAGATGTTTGAAACCATATTTAATTTAACACGGGAAGATAGAAGCAAAAGAGGTTATTAGTGGACCAGGAAACGAATAACACAGATGTAAAAATAGAATCGCATAGTATTGTAGATTTGTACCAGGGCGTTCGCGGGCTTGCAATCAAAATACTTAATAGGATTGATAGAACGGATGCTTACCTTGAGCGAATGCTCGACAATGAAATGAAGAGTATGGAAATGAGTGGACCGGATAAAGCATTGCTTTATGAAATAGTTCACGGAGTTGTAAGATGGCAGGGAAGGCTGGACTGGATATTAAATGGTTTTTACAAAGGAACTTTTTCAAAAGCAATTCCGAATTTAAAAAATGCCCTTCGTGTTGCACTTTACCAGGTTCTTTTTTTGGATAGAGTGCCTGATTATGCTGCTGTGAATGAGGTTGTTGAGTTTGTGAAAAAGCTTCAGGGACAGAAACCCGCAGACTTAGTCAATGCTGTTCTAAGAAATATTATCCGAAGTAAAAATGCTATCCGCTATCCTGATCCAGCAGAAGATTTACTAGGCTACCTTACTGCATATTATTCTCATCCATCCTGGATGGTGAAAAGGTATCTTGCAAGATTTGGCAGAGAAGACACTGAAAAGCTTCTAATAGTCAATAACGAAAAACCATATTTGACTCTTAGAATCAATGCACTAAAAACAAAACCAGATGAATTTAAAACTCTTCTTGAAAGTGTTGGTCTGAAATATCGTCAGGGTGTTTATCTTCCAGAATTTTTCAAACTGCAGAACCTTACAAATATTACGGCTTGGGAGTATTACACCAAAGGATATTTCAACATTCAGGATGAAAGTGCCGGGCTTGCTTGCAGGCTGCTTGATGTTCAGGAAGGACATCGTGTTCTTGATATGTGTGCGGCGCCGGGAGGAAAGACAGCTTACATTGCAGCCTTGATGCATTCAAGAGGAGAAGTAGTAGCTGTTGATCGTTTCGAAAGTCGTCTTAAATTATTACAAAAAAATATGGTGAGGCTTAGTGTAGATTGTGTAAGAATAGTTGAAGCCGATGCACTTGAATATAAGAGTTTACCATTTGACAGAGTGTTAGTTGATGCGCCCTGTTCAGGAACGGGAACGCTTTCCAAAAAACCCGATATAAAGTGGAAAAAAGATTTATTCGATATACGTAATTTGAATGTAACACAGCTTAAGCTTCTTAATAAAGCAGCATCATTGGTTAAATTAGGCGGTGTTATTGTTTACAGTACTTGCTCAATTGAGCCGGAAGAAAATTTTGAAATAGTAAAAAAATTTTTAGTTGAAAATCCAAATTTCAAATTCGAAAATGCACAAGAGAGGTTTCCCGGTGAACTGATAGATGAAAACGGATGTATTCAAACTTTACCGCATATCCACAAAACCGATGGAGCTTTTGCGGCAAGACTTGTGAAGGTTTCTTAAATATTCTTCTTTCAAAAAAAAATAAAAATATATTTTAAATGCTTGATCGGTTCTCTGAACAATTAAGAAAAGCAAGGCTGAAAAAAGGAGTTTCACTCCAGCAAATGGCAGCCAGAACACGAATTGATTTTAAATTTCTGGAAGCCATAGATAATGGCAATTTTAGTTTTCTGCCAGAACTATATGTAAAAGCTTTCGTCAAGCAGTACGCAAAAGCCGTGGATCTTGATGAGCAGGAAACCTTAAAAAAGTTTGAAGATGCAAAAGCAGGAAAAGTTACAGACGAGGATGAGCCAAAATCCCTGCTTGAACAAAAAATTGAAATACGTAAGACTCAGCCAGATATAGAAAAAGAAAAACCAACGCCTATCTTTGATGGCACTACCCCCGATCTAAAAAAAACTGATAATCCTGATGAGATGAAAAAGAAACTGAGAATTTTAATTTATGCGGCTGGAGTCGTTCTGGCTGGTTTTGTAGTGTTTTTTGCTTTTATTGATAGGAGTTCTTCGATTGTTGTTGAGGAGTTGCCGTATGAAAAAGTCTTAGAAGAAACCAAAGATCGTTATGAAGTTAAGGACAAAACGGTAGAACCCACTCAAATTCCAATTAGTTCCGATAGCCTTACTTTACAATTTGTCAATGTTGATTCTGTCGAATCAGCCTGGGTAATGGTTATTTATGATGATATAAAGAAAGAAGATTTTTTGCTTTATCCAAAGAATACGAAAACAGTTCACGCAACAGATAATTTTAAATTCACATTGGGTAACTCTGGAGTTATTCTGTTGAAATTAGATGATCAGCTTCTCAACTTTGAAGGCAAAAAAGGTTCTGTAAGGCATTACGAGATAACCAGAAATGGTATTCAAAGGCTTAACTCCCCCCCGATAGTAAAGATAGAGTAAAATGTTATCACCTATCGAAAAAAAAATTGAAGCCTTAAGAGAGCAAATCAGGGAACACGACTATAGGTACTACGTTCAAGCACAACCCACCATCAGTGATGAGCAGTATGATAAACTTTTAAGGGAATTAGAAGCACTTGAAAAAGAACACCCTGAATTAATAACAACTGACTCACCAACTCAAAGAGTCGGAAGTGATCTCACTAAAGAATTCAAACCTGTTGAACACAAGATTCCTATGCTCAGTCTTTCTAACACATATTCTGAAGATGAGTTGTATGATTTTGACAGAAGAGTAAAAGATGGTTTGGATGACAATGAAAAGGTTGAATACCTAGTTGAACTTAAAATTGATGGTGCATCAGTAAGCATAAATTATGTAAATGGATTCTTGAGAACAGCAGCTACCCGTGGTGATGGAACCATCGGTGAAGAGATAACTAATAATGTAAGAACTATAAAGTCTGTACCATTAAAGATCAAAAGGAGTAATCTGTTGAAGTATAGGCTTAATGACTTTGAAGTGCGTGGCGAGATTTTTATGAATTTAGCCGATTTTGAAAATCTCAATAATGAACGAGAAAAAAACGGTGAAAAAATATTTGCTAATCCCCGAAACTCTACAGCTGGAACATTGAAACTGCAAGACCCTAAAATTGTCGCCAGAAGACCACTTAATACATTTGTGTACAGCCTGATAAGCCCGGAAGATGAACTCAAATCTCAGGAAGAAAACCTTTTCATACTTAAGCAGCTTGGATTCAAAGTTAATGAGCATTTTAAAAAATGCAGAAACATCGAAGAAGTTGTCCAAGTTTGTAAAGAGTTCGAAATACTTCGTGATAAGCTTAAATACGAAATAGATGGTGCAGTTATAAAAGTAAATTCAATTAAACAGCAGAATAGACTTGGAAGTATAGCAAAAGCACCACGATGGGCGGTTGCGTTTAAGTTTAAATCCAAGCAAACCTCTACCATAATAAAATCCATAACCTGGCAGGTTGGACGAACAGGTGCAATAACACCAGTCGCAGAACTTGAACCAAAGTTTCTTGCAGGTTCTACTATAAGCAGAGCAACGCTTCATAATTTTGATGAGATAGTAAGAAAAGATATTCGAGCTGGTGATACCGTCATTATTGAAAAAGGCGGAGATGTAATTCCGAAAGTGGTTGAGGTTGTATTAAGTAAAAGAAAATCAGTAAGTAAAAAAACCAAGCCACCTGAAAAATGTCCTGCTTGCGGTTCAAAATTATTCAAGCCGGAAGGTGAAGTTGCTTTTTATTGTGAAAACAGCGAATGTTCCGATCAAATAAAAGGAAGACTTGAGCATTTTGCTTCACGCGGTGCAATGGATATTGAGGGTCTTGGAGAATCACTGATTGACTTATTCGTTGAAAAAGGATTTTTAAAAACTTACAGTGATATATATAAGCTTAAAAATCTTAAGGAAGATTTGGTTGCTATAGAAAGACTGGGTGAAAAAAGCATATCCAATCTTTTAGATTCAATTGAGAGAAGCAAAGAGAAACCATTTGACAAAGTCTTATTTGCTCTTGGAATCCGATATGTTGGTGCCGGTGCGGCTAAAAAGCTTGCAGCTCATTTCAGATCACTTGACGCATTGATGGAAGCTTCAGAAGAAGATATAACTGAAGTTTACGAAATAGGTGAAAGCATAAGTAAAAGCGTTCAAAAATTCTTTAGCGATAGGCATAATAAAAAGATTATTGAAGAATTGAAAAAGGCTGGCTTAAAGTTTAGTTTTGCCAATGATAATACTTCTTTTGTGGGCGATAACTTTTTTAAGGATAAGACTTTTGTGCTTACAGGTACTTTAACGTCCTATACCCGGGAAGAAGCAGAGGAAAAAATCACCAGCTTTGGCGGCAATGTCACTTCCAGCGTGAGTAAAAAAACTGATTATGTTCTGGCAGGTGAAAAAGCAGGTTCAAAATTGGACAAAGCTAAAACTCTTGGTATAAATATCATAGATGAAATTGAATTTCAAAAGAAAGTCAGTGAAGCAGAACTGAAATGATTACAATTTTAAAAGAACGAGCTGCAAGATTTATCGTTAAGCGAAGAGTACCGGTTGGAGAATTCAGCCAGCGAAATTTTTCTGCTATCTTTTCAAAGACTTACTCATTCCTGATTTTGATGCCGGCAAATGAAAGCGATTTCAGATTTGTTTTTCCTGTTCTAGAGTATTTAAGAGAGCAGAGAAAAAACATTGTAGTTATGACCTATGATTTCAGAGTAAGTTTGCTTCAGCCTTACTTCAAAACAAATGCTATTGAGCACGGGTTGAAAGATGAAACTCAACTAAAACTACCATCTAAAAAAATGCTTGACAAATTATTAAATATGCGTTTTGATGTTATAATTGATGCTAACCGGGATGAAATTCTTTATTACAGTTATATTGCTAAGTCGCTTACCGCAAATGTTAAAATAGGTTTTGTTCGTTCTGATTCTGATAAGTATTTTAATTTTCAGATTATCAACAAGCAAAACGATCCGGAAACTTCATACAGAAATCTTCTGGATAGTTTAAAAATGTTTCAAGGACGTTAAAATGAATTTCGAAGTAAAAAAAGAAGGCAACATCACTATTTTCAAGCTGAATGAAGCCCGGCTCGATACTAACATCTCCGGATTGTTGAAAGGGGAATTTACTATGCTGCTAAAAGTAGAAGGAGCAAAAAAGTTTATACTTGATTTGTCCAATGTTGAAAGCTGTGATAGCTCCGGTTTAAGTGCAATTCTTGTTGCTAACAGGATACTGAATACTACAGGCGGACAGATGCGGATTGCTTCACCCTCTGAAAAAGTTTATGCATTAATTAAAATAACTCAATTGGATAGGGTTCTTCCGGTTTGCAAAACCGTAGATGAGGCGTTCAATGATTTGAAAAAGATTGATTAGTGATAGTAAAAGTCTATTATTTTTTATCCTTACACAATTCGCTTACATAGTCATAAGCTTCAAGATAACCCATCTCTAAAGCCTTCTTCAAGTCTGCACAGCCGCTTTCCTTGTCATTTATCTTATGCTTAAGAAGCCCCCGCTCAAAATAAGACAACTCATCCTTTGGATCTTTTTCAATGGCCAGAGAAAAAAACTTAATAGCCTCATCATCTTTATCGAGTTGTTTAAAGCAAGTAGCAATATCGTAGTACACCTCCGCATAATTGCTTTCTGCACTTATGTAACTATTAAAATTTAGAATCGCATGATCAATATCCCGCATATAGAAGTAAGCTAAAGCGCGATAATAGTATGCATTGGGTTCTTTCATTTTTAAGTTAATGGATTCTGTAAAGTCGCTGATTGCACTTTCATAGTTTTTTAATTTCAGCTTGGTTAGTCCTCTACAGTAAAATCCTGTAAAATCCTGTGGGTTTAGTTCTGTTGCCAGGCTGAACTCTTCTAATGCTACTTTATAATCGAGACTTAAAAAATTTTCTACGCCATTTCTTATTGAATGCTGCACTTTGAAATTGCTCATATCTATATGAGTTGCAAATCTAGAGATTTCAATCTTGATATCTTTGGAAGGAAATACCGGCTTAACTTTAGGTGCAATTTCCTCTGTTCTTTTTTCTTCCTTTTCTTTTCTCTCTTCTTCCTCAGCTTGCTCTTTGGCCTTTTTTTCAATCATTTTTTCCAGTTCAACTCTTTCCTTTAATGTAAGCTTAGCGTTAAACTCTTTATTTCCTCTCTTAATGATAATAATAGTAATTCCAATTATTATTATGATTAGTGCCAGTATTCCTAGTATGTACAGCATATTAACTTCACAAGTATTGATGAATAGTTATAAGCTAAAAAAGTATTTCTAAAAGTAGCCAGCACTAATTTAGATAAAAATTCATATTTTTTCATTAGCGAATCGCTAAATATTTGTTGATTGTAAAGAACACTTTAGTAATAACAGAATATATTGATTGTTTTAGAATCGGCACACGGTGAATATAAACAACTAAATTTAATAAATGCCTAAAAGAGAGTATGGTTTTCTTACTGAAGTATAGCAATCATATGAAGTTATTTTTTAAAGGTAAAGGGTAATGCAACAAAAATAGCAGCTATTACAAAATGCAGAAAAACAATTCCCTTAAAAAAATAAAACTTATCGTTACAGATATTGATGGAACTCTTCTGAACGACGATGGTGAGTTAGGCATTGAGAGCAAGAAGCTTTTAAAGGAGCTGATGAAGGAAAACGTAATTATTTCTTTGGCATCTGGGAGACTGCATTCTGCGATAACAGAAATAGCAAAAGAGATTTCGCTAAACGGTTATGTCATCTCACTTGACGGGGCTCTAATAAAGAACTATGTGAATGACGAAACCATTTTTGAATCCTTTTTAAGAATAGGTCAGGTAAAAAAAGCAATTGCAATTTCTGAGGATCTGCTTATTAAAATTGCGCTGTGTCACGCTTCCTCTATTTATTACACGGATTATAACTCTGTGATTCCATCTCTGCTAAGTAAGTACGGTGCTTTTTATACAAAGGTAGACTCTTACGAAGATTACTTATCAAGCACTCTGGAAATTGTATGTTCAAGCGATATGAAAAATTCTATTAAACAAATGGAAGAGAAATTCAATTTCCCATATTCTTTTGGTTGTAATACAGCTTATTTTCGCAGTAAGAAAAATGAGAACATTTACTATCTTGAAATTAGAAAAGCTGGAAGTTCAAAAGGCAAAGCACTTGTAAGGCTTTTAAGACATCTTTCATTAAAACCCTTGCAGGCGGCAGTCATCGGTGATTGGTATAATGATATTACGATGTTCCAAACTAAAGCTATAAAGGTTGCAGTGGCCAATGCAATACCAGAATTAATTAATACTGCAGATATTATTACAGCTAAATCCAACAGAGAAGATGGTACTGCCGAGTTTTTTGAAATGGTTCTTAAAGCAAAGAGAGATTAAAATGGATACACATGAAAATAAAAAATCCGGCAAAGGATTATTTACAAAACTGGTAATGGGTTTTGTAACAGTTATTCTGATAGTTCTCATGTTCCCAAAAGGTGAATCAATTGAGTTTGAAGTTTCGGAAGGATCTATATGGCTGTATGATGATTTGATTGCTCCCTTCAGTTTTCCAATAAAGAAAAGTGAAGAGGTTTATCGCGCTGAAATTGAGGCAGCAAAAAGAGATGTTTTTCCTGTGTTCCTCGATGAAAGTGTAAATAAGCAAAAAAGTATTGAGTCATTAACAAGTTATAATACTTATCTGATTAAAATTTTGGATGAAAGTATTGAAAGCGAGTCAACCTCAGTTATTAATCCTACATTTTTGAGTACTCCATCTTTTTTAAGTTTGCAGAACCTACGCAATCGTGAACGAAATCTCATCAAATCAGATCGGCCGTTAAAAAACTTCTTTAATGCTTCCGTAGCTGCACTTAATACTGTTTACACCCGTGGAGTACTGAGCATTGATTCTGGTTCCCAGATTAGAGATAGTATTGCTATCAGGAAAGGTAACTTCGATACAATTGAACCAATTAATAAAAACATTTTTCTTGATCAAGCTAAGAATGAAGTGCTTGAGAGAATAAATAGGTCAGATTTTTCTGAAGATCTCAAAGCAGCTCTCATAGAATATACAACTCATTTTCTTTTACCGACGGTTGTTTATAGCAGTGACCTGACAGAGGAAGAAACAACACAGGCACAAAACAATGTTTCAAGATACGCCGGGATTGTAAATGAAAACGAAAGAATAATTGCGAAACATGATCGGGTGACAAAAGAAATAAAATTGAAAATAGAATCATACAAGGAATCTAAAGGAGAGCTAATAGGGCGGGGTGCGTTAGTACTGCAATCAGTTGGAAAGTTTTTTCATATAGCTTTGATACTATCACTTCTTGTTACCTATCTCTTTCTGTTTCGAAAAGGGATATTTTATAATAATCAAAAGCTTTTAATGTTTGTTATAATAATTCTATTTGTATCTTTTGTAACGTTTCTTATCAATCAGGTTAGAGTTCAGGCACCGCTCCAGTATCTTATTTTTATTCCCGCTGCCTCAATGATTCTGACGATAATGTTTGATTCAAGAATCGGTTTTTACTCTACAGTAATAATGGCACTTATTACCGGAGCCCTCAGAGGTAACGATTATACATTCATGGCAATGAATTTAATTGCAGGCGGCATAGCAGTTTACTCGGTTCGTGATATTAAGAACCGTTCACAAATTTTCAGATCGTTTCTGTTCATCTTGCTTGGTTACATTCTTTCAATATTTGCTTTTGGTTTAGAAAGGTTCGCTCCCTGGGATAGTCTTCTTGTTGAGTCGGCGTTTGCTACAACAAATGCCCTCATCAGCCCTGTCCTTACTTACGGGCTGTTAATCTTCTTTGAAAAATTCTTTAAGATAACAACTGATTTAACTCTGCTTGAACTATCTAACTTTGATAGACCATTGTTAAGAGAGCTTGCACGAAAAGCTCCGGGAACATTTAATCATTCAATGACGATGGGAACAATGGCAGAAGCTGCGGCGGAGAAAATCGGAGCTAATCATTTGCTGGCAAGGGTTGGTGCATATTACCATGATGTTGGTAAAACAATTTCGCCGCAGAATTTTGTTGAGAACCAGCTCAATAATCAAAACGTGCACGAAAATCTTACACCGGAGGAAAGTGTTAGTATGATTGTGCAGCATGTTAATGAAGGCATTGCACTGGCTAAGGAACATAACCTTCCGCAGGAAATTATTGATTTTATTCCAATGCATCATGGCGAAATGGTGATGAGTTATTTTTATGACAGAGCTAAGAAGATTTACGGTGAAGCAAAAATAAATATTGATGATTTCAGATATCCGGGACCGAAACCAAACACCAAGGAAACAGCCATAGTTATGCTTGCTGATGGATGTGAATCAGCAGTAAGGTCAATAGAGAATCCTGACCCGGTTAAAGTTGAAAATATTATTGACAGCATTTTTAAAACTCGGACAGAAGATCAGCAGCTTGAAAAATCGCCGGTAACTTTCAGAGATATAAAAATTATGAAAGAAGAATTCCTAAGCATACTCCTCGGCCAACATCACAAAAGAATTAAATACCCCAAACAAGAAGAAGCTGAAAAAGGAATTCAGACAGAAAATTAATAATGGAAATTTTTATCAGGGAATATCTTGCAACGCTGAAGCTCGAAAGAAATCTTTCCGATAATACAATCGCTTCGTATAAAAATGATTTATCCTCACTTCTTAACTTTTTAAAAGATTCCGGAGTTGACGACCCTTCACAAATAAAGTCAAAGCTGCTGAATGATTTTTTTGGGGTGCTGACCAAACTTGGATTAAGCAGCAGATCTTCCGCAAGATACTATTCGTCATTAAAAGGATTTTTCGGTTATCTTTTCTCAAGCGGCTACGTTGAAATAAACCCAATGGAGAAAGTATCTGCCCCCAAAGTAAGCAAGGGCTTACCGAATGTTCTGAATATAAATGAAATAGAAAGCATTCTTTCCGGACCTGATGTGAGTAAAAAACTTGGGCTTAGAGACAAAGCACTTCTCGAAACTTTTTATGCATGCGGACTTCGTGTCTCCGAACTAATCAATCTTAAAATATCGGATATGTTTTTAAATGAAGAGATGATAAGAGTCTTTGGCAAAGGATCAAAAGAAAGGTTTGTTCCTATTGGATCTTCCGCAATTAAATGGATTGACGAATATCTTAAAAACAGCAGACCATTGTTGGAAAAAAAAGCAAAGAGCCAGCACGTTTTGTTTTTAAATAGCAGGGGAACAAAGCTGTCACGAATGGGTGTCTGGAAAATTGTGAGCAGCTATGCAAAGCTTGCGGGAATAAAAAAGGAAGTCCATCCGCATACATTCAGGCATTCATTTGCGACGCATTTGCTTGAAGGCGGTGCTGATCTCCGTGCTGTGCAGGAAATGTTGGGGCACGTAGATATTTCCACAACACAGATTTATACTCACATTGACAGAGATTACATAAAACAGGTTCACAGGGATTTTCATCCGAGAGGATGATTTTTACTATTATGTTTATAAAGCTTAAAACTCAATGACGTTTTCACTATTTAAAATATTGAATATTGTCATCTGCACTCTGTTTATTACAGCTTGCAATACTTCTGATAAAAAGGATGATCAATCCAGGACAGATCAAAGTAATGATACATTATCTGCAAACAATTTCTTGTTCATTACCGAATGGTTTGATAAGGTTGGTGTTTACAAATATGATATTGCAAAGAAAAAATATTCGCCTGTGTGGTGGCACCCGCGTGAGAATGTGGTTATGCTTGTTTATAAACCTGGCGAACTTCCATCCTATTTTTTAACAGCAGAAAAAATCGGGATGAGGGGTTCACTTCCATCATTCAGCAGGCTGAAACTTTTTTTAATCTCACACGATTTAATGGAAACAAAACAGATTGATGATATCGGCAGCGGGCTTCAGTTTACTGTCCGATGGAATGAAGATGAAAACCTTGAAGTAATTTATACTTCGGTTGATAAAACAATCGCATCCTACGTTAACCAATACACAAAAGTCTATGA
>JGI20213J14113_1000215_pt1 | contig 12926 bp, 11 predicted proteins | sample WetSurMetagenome_3_FD_14113 | JGI IMG/M metagenome (IMG submission 14113) | reverse complement strand
GACATAAATATTCATAATTATTTTGTATTGAGGATAATAAAAAAATATCTATTTTTAACCGCCTGGATCTGCAGGGAGAAACCTATCATAAAAATCAGATTATGAGTGACAAAAGAATTAAGAGTGCGTTGATCTCAGTCTATTATAAAGATGATCTGGATGAAATTGTTCGCACACTTGATGAATTAAAAGTTAAAATTTATTCTACGGGAGGTACGTATAATTTTATTAAAGAACTGGGAATTGTTGCTGAGACAGTGGAATCACTGACTACTTACCCATCAATCCTGGGGGGCAGGGTTAAGACGCTGCATCCCAAGGTTTTCGGGGGAATTCTTGCAAGGAGAGAGAATCGTGAAGATATTGAACAATTGTCAACCTATAAAATACCAGAAATTGACCTTGTTATAGTTGATCTTTATCCCTTTGAAAAGACAGTTAAGACTGTCGACAATGAAGATGAAATTATTGAAAAAATAGATATTGGCGGGATATCACTTATCAGAGCTGCAGCAAAGAACTTCATGGATGTGCTGGTGGTGTCAGGCAGTGATCAATATAAGGCGTTGCTGGCTCTGTTGAAAGCGAAGAGAGGATTCACATCGCTTGACGACAGGAAATACTATGCTGCTGAGGCTTTTAAAACTTCTTCTCATTATGACACCGCAATTTTTAAATACTTTAACAGGAGTGCCGGTATTGAGGCCTTCAGGGAAAGCATAAATACTTCATATAAGCTTAGATATGGAGAAAATCCCCACCAAAAAGGAATCTTTTACGGAAATACTGACAAGCTATTTGATAAATTTCATGGGAAGGAGATTTCATATAACAACTTTCTTGACATTGATGCTGCTCTTTCACTTCTCGACGAATTCACAGAAACAACCTATGTTATTGTAAAACACAATAATGCATGTGGTGTTGCATCACGTGAAAATCCTGAAGATGCCTGGAAAGACGCGCTTGCATGCGATCCTGTTTCTGCGTACGGAGGTGTAATAGCCGCAAATATTCATGTTGGTGAATCGGAAGCTGCAGAAATTGACAAGATTTTTTTTGAGATTATTATTGCTCCGGATTTTACTGATAAGGCACTCGAGATTCTTAAGCAAAAGAAGAACAGGATAATACTTAAAAGGAAAGAGAAGGCAGTCAGTCCATATTATTTCAGATCATTGCTTAACGGAATCCTGTGGCAGGAAGCCGATACAAGTATAGAATTTGCTGCCGATATGAAAACCGTGACGCTAAAGATTCCATCAGCTGCGGAAGTAGAAGATCTCGTGTTTGCGAATAAGATTGTTAAACATAGTAAATCGAATGCAATAGTACTTGCCAGGAACAAACAGTTGTGTGCAAGCGGGATCGGACAGACATCAAGGGTTGATGCATTAAAGCAGGCAATAGAAAAAGCAAGATCATTCGGTTTCGATCTGAATGGAGCAGTTCTCGCTTCAGATGCTTTTTTCCCATTCGCTGACTCTGTGGAAATAGCTTATAAAGCTGGGATAACTGCTATCGTTCAACCAGGCGGATCGGTCAGGGATCAGGATTCGATAGATTTCTGTACTGCTAACGGCGTAGCAATGGTATTTACGGGTAAAAGACACTTTAAACACTAAAATAATAATTAATTATCTCTTTCAATGGGACTATTTTCATTTTTGACACAGGAGATTGCAATTGACCTTGGAACGGCAAATACAGTTATCATACACAATGATAAAATAGTCGTTGATGAACCGTCGATAGTTGCAATAGATAAAAATTCTGGTAAACTGATCGCGATTGGGGAGGCAGCAAGGCAGATGCATGGGAAGACTCATGAGAACATAAAAACAGTGAGGCCGCTGCGTGACGGAGTAATTGCCGACTTTAATGCTGCAGAACTCATGATAAGGGGAATGATAAAGTTGATCAATCCGGGATCGAAGTTTTTCACTCCTTCCCTGAAGATGGTTGTATGTATCCCTTCTGGCAGCACCGAAGTGGAACTAAGAGCCGTCCGTGACTCTTCGGAACATGCGGGGGGAAGGGATGTATATATGATCTATGAACCAATGGCAGCGGCAATAGGGATCGGGCTGGATGTCGAAGCTCCTGAAGGATGCATGGTAATTGATGTTGGCGGTGGTACGACTGAAATTGCTGTCATTGCCCTCGGAGGGATTGTCTGCAATAAATCAATAAGGATTGCCGGAGATGGATTTACAGCTGATATTCAATCATATATGAGACATCAGCATAATATCAAGATAGGCGAAAGAACTGCTGAAGATATTAAGATTGCTGTCGGAGCTGCCCTGCCTGATATTGATAATCCCCCACCGGATTATATTGTCAGAGGACCCAATATTATGACGTCCCTGCCGATAGAAATCCCGATTTCTTACCAGGAGATTGCATATTGTCTTGATAAATCCTTAACAAAAGTTGAAGCAGCGCTTCTCAATGTTCTTGAACAAACACCACCTGAGCTTTATGCCGACATTGTAAATAAAGGAATTTATCTGGCAGGTGGCGGCGCTTTACTGAGAGGCCTTGATAAGAGACTTTCGGACAAAATAAACATAAATTTCAATGTTGTAGAAGATCCGCTGCATGCTGTTGCAAGAGGAACTGGTGTTGCATTGAAAAATGTTGATAAGTTTCCTTTCCTGATGAGATAACCTTCCGGCTTGAATGAGAAACCTGCTAAACTTTCTGCTGAAATACAATAGTTTTATTGTCTTTCTGATTCTGGAAGGAATAGCATTGTATTGGCTTACTTCCGGGAATAGTTACCATAATTCCAGGATGGTTAAAGGAATGCAGGGAGTAACAAGGGGAATGGAAGAAAGACTCAGCAATGTCAGGTCTTATCTGAACCTTCGCGAAATTAACTCAAAGCTGGCATCGGAGAACAATGCTCTCAGAAACAGCATTGAACGATTTACGAGCCAGGAGAATCTTAAATTTATTTCTGTCAAAGATACCCTGTTCAGACAACAATACCAGTACACATCTGCCAGGGTAATAAATAATTCCGTCAACAAACAGAAGAATTTTTTTACTCTCGATAAAGGGAGGGCAGGGGATAAAGATTGATATGGCAGTCACAAACGGGAAGGATGTTGCCGGGGTAATTGTTGGTTGCACTGATAATTTTTCTATAGCTATATCATTGCTCAATCTTGATTTCAGGTTAAGTGCCAGGCTAAAGTCAAACGGTTATTTTGGATCGCTGAGCTGGGATGGCAGGAATTACAGGCATGCAGTGCTAAATGAAATCCCTCAGCATATAAATGTAAGCATTGGCGATACGATAGAAACGACAGGTTATTCCGCAATATTCCCCGAAGGAATGTTGATAGGTACGGTGAGCGATCTTAAGAAAAGCGGCAGTGATTTTTACAAAATAACAATTGAACTTTTTACCGACTTCAAGAAGCTCCAGTATGTTAATATTATTGGAAATATGAAACGGACCGAACAGCTCGAACTAGAAAATCAACTCCAATGATAAATTCTATTCTAAGATTCGGAGTAATTATAATAATCCTTATCCTGTTTCAGGTTCTGGTATTGAATCATATTCAGTTCAGCGGTTATGTCAATCCTTATGTTTACATTATGATTGTACTTCTGCTGCCATCCCTGACGCCATCATGGCTTGTGCTTGTAATCTCATTTCTGTCAGGGCTTGTTATTGATCTTTTCTGCGGATCTCCGGGGATGCATGCGTCAGCTACTCTTCTTGCTGGGTTTTCCCGTCCATATGTTTTAAGACTCATTTCTCCAAGCGACGGTTATGAATCAGGATCTAATCTCTCAATGGCTGTCTACGGGGTAAGGTGGTTCTTCATATATACCCTGCTTATTGTTCTTATTCACCATACTGCACTCTTTTTTCTTGAAGTTTTCCGGTTCGCCGATTTCTTCAGAACAATATTAAGGATCCTGCTGAGTTCATTCTTTACAATAGGATTTATTCTCCTTATCGAGTACTACGGGAAAAGGAGATAAAAGTTCCGTTATGAAAGATGCATTCATCAACAGGAAATATATAGTAATGGCACTAATTGTGCTGGCATCCCTTGCACTTTTAATGAGGTTGTTTACTATCCAGGTTGTCAAGGATACCTACAGGATGTCAGCAGAAAACAATGTCCTTAGATATGTTACTCAATATCCTGCCAGGGGATTAATTTATGACAGGAATAAAAAGCTGATAGTTTACAACCAGGCAGCTTATGATCTAATGGTTGTTCCTGCACAGGTTACCAAAATCGACACTGCTGAATTTTGCGCTCTTCTGGGTATTTCTAGAGCATCATACCGTGAAAGATTTGGGGCGGCTTTAAGCTATTCAAGAAGGGCTCCCTCGGTCTTTTTAAAACANATATCAGCAGAATCTTATGCGAGGTTGCAGGAGAAAATGTTTATGTTTCCGGGATTCTATGTTCAGCCAAGGACATTGAGAAAATACTCGAGGCCAATTGCTGCACATCTTCTGGGGTATGTAAGCGAAGTGGATGAAGCACTTATAAAAAAGGAGCCTTATTACAAATCAGGAGATTATATCGGAAAGCTGGGTATAGAGGAAGCATATGAAAAAAACCTGAGAGGTCAGAGAGGTGTAAAGATATATCTGGTAGATGTTTACAGCAGGATCAAAGGTTCTTATGCAGAAGGCAGGATGGATACTGTAGCTATTCAGGGAGAAGACATAGTTTCAACAATGGACATGGATCTTCAGGAATATGGAGAAATGCTGATGCGAAACAAAACGGGAAGCATAGTTGCCCTTGAACCAAAGACAGGAGAAGTACTTGCCCTGGTTTCGGCACCAAATTATGATCCCGGTCTTCTCGTTGGAAGAATAAGGTCGGAGAATTTTTCCAAGCTTAGTGCCGATACTATTCTTAAACCATTGTTTAACAGAGCTTTGCAGGCCAAGTATCCTCCGGGTTCAACTTTTAAACCTATAAATGGATTGATAGGTCTGCAGGAAAAGGTAATAATCCCATCAACAATATTTGGCTGCAATAACGGATATCTTTTTGTAGCCTGTCATTCGCACAGTTCCCCCCTCGATCTTGTTCACGGCATTTCGAATTCATGCAACTCATATTTCTGTCAGACCTTCAGGCGGATCCTTGAAAATCCTCAATATCCGACAATTGCTGATGCTTTTACAAAGTGGAAAGGATATCTGAATGAATTCGGATTTGGGAAAAAACTTGGAATTGAATTCACAAATGAGCTTACAGGATTTATTCCTTCAACAGCTTATTTCGACAGATACTATGGAAAAAACAGATGGAAAGCTCTGACCGTTATTTCAATGGCTATCGGACAGGGTGAGATAGAGACAACACCCCTGCAGATGGCAAATATGACAGCTGCTATTGCCAACAAGGGTTACTTTTATATTCCTCATATCGTAAAATCAATTGGAACTGATAAGAAAATTGATCAGAAATATCTTTCAAAACAGATTATTAATATTGATTCGGCTAATTTTGAACCAATAATTATAGGTATGGAAGGTGCTGTGAACGGAGAAGCAGGAGCTACCGCAAGAATTGCAGCACTTAAAGATATTATTGTATGCGGTAAGACAGGAACAGCACAGAATCCGCACGGCAAGGATCATTCAGTATTCATCGCGTTTGCCCCAAAGGATGATCCGAAGATAGCAATTGCGGTGTATGTTGAAAATGCAGGATTCGGAGCAACCTATGCTGCACCGGTTGCAAGTCTCATGATTGAGAAATATCTTAAAGGCGAGATTACAAATAAAGCCATGGAGCAAAGGATGCTGGAACTTAACCTTTTAGCTGGTGACACGAAGAAGTAATATATGGTATCAACTTGACAAACCTTCAATACTGATCTTTTTATTATTGGTCATTATCGGATGGTTCAATATTTATGCTGCGGTTTACAATGAGGAACATACAAGAATACTGGATCTTTCCCAGAGATATGGAAAACAATTTATCTGGATTCTTGCGACGTTTATAATTGCAGTTTTTGTCGTTGTGACCGATACAAGATTCTATTTCTTCTTTGCATATTTTATCTTTGGAGGCCTTTTGTTCCTGCTGTTAATGGTTTTAATTCTTGGCAAGGATATAAACGGTGCCAGATCGTGGTTTCAAATAGGATCACTCAGCCTTCAACCTTCTGAATTTTCAAAATTCGGAACAGCCCTTGCTCTCGCGGCCTACCTTAATTCGACCAAGCACTATCTTGGTAAGCTTCGGGTTTTCTTGATTTCAATTTCTATTATTCTATTGCCAGCATTCCTGATTGTCCTGCAACCGGATATGGGTTCCGCTGTAGTTTACTTTGCGCTGTTTATCGTACTATTCAGGGAAGGTATGAGTCCATATATTTTTGTTTCAGGATTACTGATGGTTATCCTGTTCTTTTTTACATTGATTTTCAATAATCTCTATCTGACCATCGGGCTTACAGCTGCCGCATTTCTTTTAGCCTGGTTTGTTACAAGAAAATGGAAATTATGTCTTGAAGGGCTTGGAATCCTCATTCTGGTCTTTCTAATAATATATACATTTAATAGCCTGGTGATTAAATCCTTAAGTGATGAGCACGTACTTTTTATCTCAGTTATATTTTCAGGTGCGGCATATGCTTTTTATTTCTACAGCAAGAAAGCAATTTCCCTTTTTGTAATTTTCCTCTTCCTCGTTGGAAGCCTGGCTTTTGTTAATTCAGTTGATTTCGCCTTTAATAATCTTTTAAAGCCCCACCAGAAGGAGAGAGTGGAAATTCTTCTGGGTATTAAATCAGATCTTCATGGAACAGGGTACAATGTAAACCAATCGATCATATCAGTAGGATCGGGAGGCCTTACTGGCAAAGGCTACCTTAAAGGAACGCAGACCAAATTCAAATTTGTACCTGCTCAAAGTACTGACTTTATTTTCTGCACAATAGGTGAGGAATGGGGATTTCTGGGCTCCTTCGTAATAATTGGATTATATGTTTTTCTCCTGATCAGGCTTATAGTTCTTTCCGAACGGCAACGATCGGATTTTTCAAGGATATACGGATATAGCGTGGTATCGATACTATTCGTTCATTTCTTCATCAATATAGGAATGGCTATTGGGCTTGTGCCCGTCATAGGCATACCTCTGCCTTTCCTAAGTTACGGAGGCAGCTCATTATGGGGATTTACAATACTCTTATTTATTTTTCTGCGGCTCGATGCCAGCCGTGCCGAATACCTGGTATGATCAGAACGGGATCGTTATCCTGTGAGAGATCTCAATTCCAAAATCATTTTCAACATAATCTATCAGCTGGGGAAAAAACTCCATGAAATCATCCTGGAGGGAATAATAATTTTTTTTCAATGCCTTCATTGCAAACCTGGTTTCGTTGGGAAGGGTGGAGCGTTTGCTTAATGTGTTCAGAACATGACGTATCCCATTCAGGGTCTGGTACGATTCAATCCAGTTATTAATAATAAAGAATGGCATCATTTTTCTAACATCATCAGGCAGGATCTCAAAATTATTAACCATTGCCCTGTAGAAATTGTATGTTACGCTTTCCAGAGGTCTTCTTGAAAAAAAGTTCCATTCCTTGGTCAGGAAATGATCATATATAATATCAGTAATTACTCCTGAGTATTTATGGTATTTTCTTGTAAATAAAATTTTACTTCGATGAACCACTGGATGTCTGTCGGTGAAGCCATCAATATGCCGATGCAGGATGATCCCTTTCCTGATCGGATCGGGGTACTTGAGATAATCACGCCCTTTTACATAATCTCCTATGTAGTTTCCGATGATTATTTTGTCAGAATCACCGGACAGATATATATGGGCTAAAACATTCATTTAAACACATAATAGTACAAAGAAATTAGATTTGTCTGATTATGTTATAAACATTTTCTTTAACATGTTTTTGGAACTCTGCAAAATAGGTATTAATACATTGAAAAACAAAAGAATATGCTTAAAAATGATAATGTTAAAAAATAGACCGGAATGTTCGGATTTTAAGTCTGCAAATTATAAATTTGTCACTTCACTTCACATATATAAACGATTTTAACGAGGAATAAATTATTAACAGATCAAGGAGGAAATATGCCGAAGAAGAATGTCATTATAATTGGAGCAGCAGGAAGGGATTTTCATAACTTCAATACTTTTTTCAGGGATAATGAAAGTTACAATGTTGTAGCATTTACAGCTGCTCAGATTCCTGATATCGACGGCAGGAAATATCCGAAAGAACTGGCAGGCAAGTTATACCCGAAAGGAATTCCTATCTTCCCTGAAAAGGAGCTTCCGCTGTTAATACATAAGTACAAAGTAAATGATTGTGTATTTTCTTATAGTGATGTTAAATATCAGAAAGTGATGTCTGTTAGCGCAATAGTGAATGCTGCAGGTGCGAATTTTGTTCTGCTGGGACCAGCCGATACAATGATAAAAAGCATAAAACCTGTAATTGCGGTGGGAGCTGTAAGAACCGGGTGCGGAAAAAGCCAGACATCACGAAGGGTAATAGAGCTTCTTATGAACAAAGGACTTAAGGTGGTAGCTGTCAGGCACCCGATGCCATACGGAAATCTGGTAGAACAGAAAGTGCAAAGGTTTGCCACAGTTAAGGATCTTGAAAAGCATAGATGCACAGTTGAGGAGATGGAAGAGTACGAACCTCATGTGGTAAGGGGAAACGTAATTTATGCCGGAGTTGATTATGAAGCAATCCTCCGCAAAGCTGAAAAGGATCCAAAAGGATGTGATGTGGTTGTATGGGATGGAGGCAATAATGATTTTCCTTTTTATAAACCTGATCTGATGATTACGGTTACTGACCCGCACAGAGCAGGACATGAACTTAAATATTATCCCGGTGAAGTTACGCTTCGCATTGCTGATGTTGTTGTCATTAATAAAATCGACAGCGCTGAGCCGGAAGCAATCCAGATAGTAAGAGAGAGTATCGAAAAAGTAAATCCAAAAGCAATAGTGGTTGATGGTGCATCTCCTATCAGGGTTGATGATATTTCACTTATCAGGGGTAAAAGAGTGCTTGTTGTTGAAGACGGACCGACTCTTACTCACGGTGAAATGAAGATTGGAGCAGGTGTGGTTGCTGCCAAAAAATTCGGAGCAGCTGAACTTGTTGATCCCCGGCCTTATACTGTCGGAAGACTTAGTGAAACATTCAGGCTTTACCCTGGAATTGGAACACTTCTTCCTGCCATGGGATATGGAGAACAACAGCTGAAAGATCTGGAAAAAACAATTAACAATACTGATTGTGACAGTGTCATTATTGCTACTCCAATTGACCTTAACAGGATTATAAAAATCAAAAAGCCGAATACCAGGGTTTATTACGATCTGCAAGAGATTGGCGATCCGAATCTATCACAGGTTATTGATGAGTTTGTAAAAAAACATAAACTGGCTTAATATAATTTCCCGCTGATTTCGCAGATTATCGCAGATGTTTGATCAGATCTGCGAAGATCAGCGTGATCAGCGGTAAAATTATTTTATCTTTTTACTCTTGCGTTTCCTTTCCAGATACTCCAGATCTGTTCTTCATCTGCAGGCTGAGCATAATCAGTAAGAACAGTTGTGGCCAGTGCCCCGGTAGCCCACCCAAATTGGATCCATTTTTCTGGTTCCCATCCCTTGAGGATCGCATAAAGCAAACCTCCAACAAAACCGTCACCGCCTCCAATCCTGTCAAGTATATGAATTTCGCGCGGCTCAACAATATGCCAGGTATCGCCTTCGAGCATAATAGCACCCCAGAGATGATCGTTAGAGCTGATAACCTGACGAAGGGTAGTTGTAAATACTGAAGTTCCGGGAAACTCTTTTTTTACTCTTTTGATCATCTCTTTGAAGCTTTCGATTTTAGCCGCCAGGTCTTTTCCTCCCTCTTCAGGACCCTGAATTCCAAGACAAAGCTGGAAATCCTCTTCGTTGCCAACCAGTATATCTGAGATGCCCGCTATTTCCTTAAAAACAGATGAAAGCTCTTTTTCCCTGTTCTTCCAGAAGGTAGCTCTGAAATTGAGATCGAATGAAATCCTTGTTCCGTTTTTCCTGGCTGTTCTTGCCAGCTCAAGGCAGAAATTACTTGTTTCGGGAGATAATGCTGCAATTAGCCCGGAAAGGTGAAGAATCTGAACTCCTTCTTTACCAAATAATCTGTTCAGGTCAAAGTCATTTACATTCAGGGTCCTTCCTACTTCACCTGTGCGATCATTCTGAACTCTTGGTCCGCGGGAACCATAACCACTGTCGGCTATGTTGAACTGATGCCTGTAACCCCATGGCCCTCCTTGCTCAACATCGACCCCTTCATATTCCATATGCCGGGCTGAAAGGTTATCCTTAATCATCCTTGCAATAGGACTCTCCTTTACAAAAGTTGTAAGGACCTTGACCGGAAGTCCGAGGAATGATGGAACACTGGCCACATTGGTCTCAGCGCTGGTGACCTGCATGTGAAACATATCGCTGCAATGGACGGGTTGTCCGTTGACAGGGGTAATTCGTACACCCATACTGGTCGGAACTACCAATGACCATTTAAAATCTCTCTTAAGCTCGATTCGCATATTATCTTGAATTAGTGATTTCAGGTAATCCAATGCCTGATCCCGGCAGGTTACATCACAAAGTTAAAAAAAATGCCGGCAGGATATACTGCAGACATTTTTTATAAATAAGGAATTATATAAATTAAAAAAGACTATTTTCTGTGTATCCCGCCTGCGCTGGACGAGTGGGCGTCAAGGTATTTAGGATCACCTCGGTAATTTATGTCACCTGCACTTGAAGCTCTTGCCCTGAGCCTTTCGGAAACACTGATATCTGCATCACCTGCACTGGAAGCAGAGATATCAGCTTCCCTGACTTCCAATGCGTAGGCATTAAGATCGCCGGCGCTGCTTAAACCGGCCTTAAGAACATCTGATTCGCCTGAAAGGGTAATATCCCCCGAACTGCTTATATTAGCCTCAATCTCTTTTGTATACACCTCCAGTTTAATATCACCCGCACTGCTGGCCGATAATTCCAGGCTTTCAGTCTTGATGGGTGTTTCACCAATAATGTCTCCTGCACTTGAGGTTTTAAGCGAATTGATCTCTTTCATTGAAACATATACCACTTTCTTTTCAGCTTCCCTGATATTAACCTCAGTATAAACATTTAAAACTCCGTCCCTGATCTCTGTCAGGATATATTCATGAAGATTCTCATCCGCCTCTACAGCAATCGAAACATCATCAGCTTGTTTCAGATAAACATCAATCCCGCTGCTGACCCTTAATCCTGTAAATTTTCCGGCTTCACGGTCTTTTTTTACCACATGGTTATTCCCGTAAATTGTTCTGTGGATCTGACCATCCAGTCCAGCTGTTATGACCAGGCAGAGTATGGCGACCATAAAATGCTTCAGATTTTTCATGTCCTTTTCTATTTATTTTTGATTTTCTTCCTGATTAAAGACCGATTGAAAAACGGAACGTTGCACAGAGTTTAAAAAACTTTAGCAGATTTACCATGAAATAATTAGTTTGTATCTTAGTGATATTACCTATTAAAACAATCAGAGATGAAGAGAGTCATAATTCCTGCAATAATTGCATTTGTAATTGCCCAGTCGGTTAGCTGCACAGATCAGGAAAAGGAAAACCTAACGTTATGGTATGAAAAACCAGCCCAAAAATGGGAGGAAGCTTTACCTGTCGGGAATGGCCGCTTAGGTGCAATGATATATGGCGGAATATCGGAAGACCACATCCAATTTAATGAAGAAACACTTTGGTCAGGCGAACCGCATGATTATTCAAATAAGGAAGCTTCACAGTACCTGGGAAAAATACGGGATCTGATCTGGCAGGGAAAACAAAAAGAGGCCGAGAAATTGGCTCTCGAGAGGTTTATGAGTGTCCCTCTCCATCAGAAAAAATACCAGCCTTTCGGGGATCTATGGCTGACTTTTCCGGAAAATGAGAGCATTTCAGATTACAGACGGGAACTTGATTTGTCAAATGCAGTTTGTAAAACAAGTTATAAAGCCGGTGGTTATGATTATACAAGGGAATATATTGCAAGCTATCCTGACAATGTGATCCTGATTAATCTTATATGCAATAGNAAAAAAGCACTGACTTTTGATGTTTCAATGACAGCTCTTCATGAAGGATTTTCTGTGATTCCTGAAAAAGATGGCACTTTAAGTCTTAAAGTCAGAGTAAAAGATGGTGTTCTTTACGGAACAGCATTAGTTAGAGTAACTACAAAGGGAGGTAAGATTTCTTTAGCCGGAAATAAAATGCACATTGAAAAGGCAAATGAGGCATCAATTTGGCTCACAGCAGCTACAAACTTTGTTGATCCATGGAATGTTTCTGGTAATCCGGATGCAAAATGCAGGCAGTTTCTGGTTGATGCAGGAAGTCAGGATTACACGCAGCTTAAACAGAAGCACATTTCTGATTATCAAAAATACTTCAGCAGGTTTTCAATTAATCTCGGCACTTCGGGGACTGAACTTTTGCCAACCGATGAAAGGATAGAAAGAATTCCCGAAAAAATGGATAATTCTCTTGCAGCCTTATATGTTCAGTATAGCCGCTATCTTATGTTATCGTCAAGCCGTCCGGGTACTTATCCGGCAAATCTGCAGGGAATCTGGAACGATAAGCTCAATCCGTCGTGGGATAGTAAGTACACTGTAAATATTAATACCGAGATGAATTACTGGCCTGTGGAAATTTTAAATATTCCAGAGTGCCACGAAGCTCTTTTCAAGATGATCGGTGAGGTGGTATCTTCGGGTGAAATGGTTGCAAAGAATCATTATAATGCCAGAGGGTGGGTTTTGCATCATAACACTGATTTATGGCGTGG
>JGI20213J14113_1000210_pt1 | contig 13038 bp, 8 predicted proteins | sample WetSurMetagenome_3_FD_14113 | JGI IMG/M metagenome (IMG submission 14113) | reverse complement strand
AAAAGGAATTTTCGGAATAAATGATGATTCGGCTTTAGGTGCATTAGATGCCGTTCAGCAGTACAAAAAAAACAGTATCGTAATTGTTGGTTATGATGCAACTCCGCCTGCAGTGGATGCAATTCTTAAGGGGACACCATTAAAAGCTGACGTAATACAATATCCAAAAAAGATAGGCGAAACTACAATTAATGAGATTAAAAATTATTTCGAAGGTAAGCAGGTGCCTAAAGTAGTTCCGGTCCAGGTTGGAATTGTAGATAAAGAAGCGCTTGAGAAGGACAAAGCAAATTGAATCAAAACAATCTCCTGGAATTACGGAATATCTCCAAAAGTTATCCCGGAGTATTAGCACTTGATTCAGTTAACCTTGAGGTTTGTCCCGGAGAAGTTCATTGTTTAATTGGTGAAAATGGAGCGGGAAAATCTACCTTAATCAAAATTCTTTCAGGCGCTATTCAAAAAGATTCGGGAAGCATTTTAATAAACGGACAATCCACACAGATTAACTCACCTTTAGATTCGCAGAGATTAGGTATCGGAATAATTTATCAGGATTTCAAATTAATCCCGGAACTTTCCATCGCCGATAATATTTTTTTGGGAAATGAAATTCTTAATGAACATTCATTTACCCTGAATAAAAATAAAATGAAACTTCTTGCCGAAGCAGCACTTCATCAATTGGGAGAACAATATGATGTAGATACTCCGATATACAAATTAAGTGTTGCGGCAAAACAACTTGTGGAAATATCAAAAGCGATAAATAAACAAGTAAAGATTTTAGCGATGGATGAACCAACTGCATCTTTAACTGAATCTGAAATTAAAAACTTGTTTAAGATAATTAAAAAACTTAAAAATGATGGAGTTGGTATTATTTATATATCCCACCGGATTGAAGAAATTTTTGAAATAGGTGATAGAGTAACAGTTTTAAGAGACGGCAAAAAGATTATTACTGAAGAAATGAAAAATGTAAATCGTGATATTCTTATAAAATGGATGGTCGGTCGGGAACTTGCTCAACAATTTCCTAAAAATGTTGAAATAAGAAAAACAGAAATTCTAAGACTTGAAAATGTAAGAACAGAAAAACTTCGGAATATAAATCTATCACTGTATGAAGGAGAAGTATTGGGTCTTGCTGGCTTGGTAGGCTCTGGACGTACGGAGCTTGCAAGAATAATTTTCGGTGCTGACCGCATTATGAGTGGCAATATTTATCTCAACAACAAAAAGATAAATTTAAAATCTCCTAAAGATGCTATCGATAATGGCATTGCTCTATTAACTGAAGACAGAAATTTATATGGATTATTCACAGAATTAAGCGTGAGAGAAAATATTTCGATTTCAAACTTGAACTCATTAATAAATGGAGTTTTCATAAATAAGCCGAAAGAAATTTCAGACTCGAAGGCGTTTGTTGAAAGTTTAAAGATCAGAACTCCATCGATAGAAACCAGTGTAGAAAATTTAAGCGGCGGTAACAGGCAAAAAGTTGTGCTTGCCAGATGGCTTTATACAAAATCTAAAATCGTAATCTTTGACGAACCTACAGCAGGGATAGATATCGGTGTGAAATATGATATTTATAATTTAATAAAGCAGCTAGTTAAAGATGGAATCGGTGTGATAGTCATTTCATCCGAACTGCCGGAGTTAATTGGAATATCAAATCGAATTGCTGTTTTATGCGAAGGTGAGATAACTGGAATTCTTGAAGAGCATGAAATCTCGCAGGAGAAAATACTTCATCTTGCGACTATAAATTTAAATTGAATGATTAAAAATTTTAAAGATAAAAATCTCATAAGGTTATTTACAGATTTCGGCATTGCTGTTGTACTTATTCTGGAAATAATAATATTCTCACAAGTCTCTCCTTATTTTTTGACGGCTGATAATTTATTAAATATATCATTACAAGCTTCGGTAACTGCAATAATCGCTGCCGGTATGACCTTTGTCATTCTTACTGCAGGGATTGATCTTTCAGTCGGTTCAATAGTCGCCTTCGCGGGTGTTGTAACAACCAGCCTGATTAAATTGGAACTACCTGTTTTTTATTCACTCGCAGTTGGAATCTCAGCTGGATTATTATTCGGCGCCTTCTCAGGTTATTTGGCGGGAACATTTGTAACGCGTTTAAAAATTACACCCTTTATAGTAACTCTTGCACTAATGACTATCTGGCGAGGTGCCGCTTTTGTTTACACGGAAGGAAGGCCGGTCTGGGAACTTCCTGAGTCATTTAGTTTTCTTGGCACCGGAAGGATTCTTGGAATACCTTTCCCGACAATAATTATGATTTTCGTTTTTGTAGCCTCTCATATAGTCCTGACAAAAACGAGATTTGGCAGATATGTTTATGCAGTTGGTGGAAACTATGAAGCTGCAAGGCTGGCAGGAATAAAGACAAATTTTATTTTGATTTCCGTATATGTTATCTCAGGAGTATTAGCATCGTTAAGCGGAGTTTTATTAGCTTCAAGAATTAATTCAGGTCAGCCAAATGCTGGTTTAGGTTATGAGCTCGATGTAATTGCAGCGGTGGTGGTTGGAGGAACAAGTTTATTTGGCGGAAGAGGAACAATCATCGGAACATTTTTCGGTTCGATGTTAATCGCAGTTTTAAGAAATGGATTAAATTTATTGAACGTTGGTTCATATGTCCAGCAGGTGATAATTGGAGTTGTAATTCTGTTGGCAGTTTTAATCGATCAACTAAGAAAAAAATAATATCAAAGAATTTATAAAGGTTAAATTATGAAAAAGCTATTAGCGGTTTTTTTCTTCTTTCAGCTAGTTGTGTTTTCTCAAACTAATGTCGACAAGCTAGCAAAACAATTAGAGGAACTTGGAAATTTTTCATTCAACGATTGGAAAATTAGTGAGAACCTTTCAAGCGGCGTAAAAATCGATGGAACTCCCTACGATGTGAATTTTGATGATTCAAATTGGAAAACAATTGGCTTGGATGAAGTCAGCCGTTTCGATTCCTGCTGGCTTCGAAAGGAAATTGTTCTTCCAAAAACATTTTTGGGATTTCCTGTCGAAGGAAAAGTCAATCTGCTAGTCTCTGTTGATGATTTTGGCTATATGTGGATAAATGGTGAAAGCAAAGGTTACTTTCCCTGGGATGGTGAATTTACGTTGACTGAAAATGCAAAACCCGGGCAGAAGTTTTTAATAGCAATAAAAGCAATAAATACAGGTGGACCATTAAGAATTATTCGTGCACAATTAGATGTTGAAACTTCAAAACCCTTAAGAGAAAAAATTTCTGATTTTAGTCTGAGTATTCAGACCGGACAAAAACTTTTAAGCTTTGATACTTACCAAAGTAATGCAAGAGTTAAAGTTGATCCGGGAATTGATAAATCAACAATGGATAAATCAGAAAAAGAAAAGTTGAATCAACTCCTGCAAGATGTTTGCCTTCAAGTTGATGTTGATGCTTTGAAAGATGGAAATGTTGCAAAGTTCGAAAAATCTCTTGATGATGTCCGGCAAAAGCTAACACCGGTAAAAGAATTCGCTAAGAAGTTCACACTTTATTTCGATTCAAATGCGCACATTGATGCTGCGTGGCTCTGGCGGAAGAAAGAAACGGTACAGGTGTGCAAAAATACTTTTGCTTCAGTTTTTAATATTATGAAAGCTCGCCCTGGCTTTACATATACACAAAGTGCAGCACAATATTATAAATGGATGGAAAATTTATATCCGGATATCTTTAATGAAATCCAGAAGAGAGTTAAAGAAGGGCGATGGGAAATTATCGGTGGAATGTGGATTGAACCAGATTGCAACATACCCTCGGGTGTTTCGTGGATGAGGCAATTGCTTTATGCTAAAAATTATTTCCAACAAAAATTCAATGTCGATATTAAAATTGGATGGAATCCAGATTCATTCGGCTATAACTGGAATATGCCGATGTTTTATAAAAATTCCGGAATAGATGCTTTCATCACACAAAAAATTGGATGGAACGATACAAATGTTTTTCCATACAGAGTATTTTGGTGGGAATCACCTGACGGTTCAAAAATTCTTTCTTACTTTCCATTCGATTATGTAAATACAATTACTCAGTCATACCAGTTAGTTGATTGGCTTCGACAGTTTGAAGCCAACACCGGTTTTAGAAATATGCTTGTGTTATTTGGGATCGGTGATCACGGCGGTGGTCCCTCAATTGATATGATTGATAGAATTGAGCATCTCAGATCTTTAGACATCTATCCAAATATAAAATATGGTACGGCTGCCGAATATTTAGATTGGATAAAATCTCAGGATTTGAAAAATATTCCAACCTGGAATGATGAGCTGTATTTAGAGTATCACCAAGGCACGTTAACAACTCAGTCTCAAATTAAAAAATATAATCGGGAATGTGAGACTCTTTTAACCGATGCTGAAATATTTTCATCCTTATCTAAAATGCTTGGAGGGAAATATGATGTCCTAAATATCGATGCTGCCTGGGAAAAAGTGATGTTCAATCAATTCCATGATATTTTACCGGGCTCCAGCATTAGAGAAGTTTATATAGATGCTAAAGAAGATTACATAGATGCAATAAAAACCGGCAGTTTCGTTTTAAATAATGCTTTGGATGTAATAAACCAAAATATTAATACTTCAGAAATTGAAAATGGAAAGCCATTAGTTGTGTATAATTCTTTGTCGTGGGATAGAAACGATGTTGTAAAATTCAATTTACCGGCGGGAGATCTGAATGAGTATTCTATTAGTGATTTAGCTGGTAATGAAATCCCAAGCCAGATTATTCATCTTGGCAGATTTACAAATCAAATAATATTCATCGCCGAGAATGTTCCTTCGTTAGGGTATAAAACATATTTGATGACAAAAGGGAAGAGCAAAAAGAATATTCCAAAATTTCAGGCGAGTATAAATAAGATAGAAAACGAATGCTTCATAATAAATATAGATACCTCGACAGGTTGGATAAAAAGTATATATGACAAAAAGAATAATAAAGAAATTTTGTCAGGTGAAGGGAATAGATTGCAGTTGTTGGAAGACGTTCCTGCAAGATGGGATGCATGGAATTTGGGTTTTACGGGAGTGGAATACCCATCTAATTTTGTAAATGCTGATGTAATTGAAAATGGTCCTGTAAGAACGGTTGTAAGATTAACGAGAGATTATTTAAAACCCGGAGTTGTCAAAGACTTTCCTACTGAAAATTTCCCATCTTCATTTTTTACTCAAGATATAATTCTGTACAGTGGAATGGATAGAATTGATTTTAGAACCGATGCGGATTGGTGGGAATCGCATACAATGGTAAAGGTAGCTTTTCCTGTTTCGGTAATGGATACTATGGCAACATTTGAAATTCCATATGGGAGTATAAGACGAAGCACTCAAAGAAAAACATCATGGGAAAAAGCAAAATATGAAGTTGCTGCTTTACGATGGGGTGATTTATCTAATAATGATTATGGAATAAGCCTGCTGAATAATTCAAAATATGGCTACGATATTAAAGACAATGTAATAAGGCTCTCACTTTTAAGGTCGCCCAAATGGCCTGACCCAAATGCTGATATGGGATCTCATTCAATTGAATATGCTTTATTCCCGCACAAAGGACATTGGAAAGAAGCAAACACAGTTAGAAAAGGATACGAGTACAATCAACCTCTCCTTGCTGTTATGACTGATATACATGATGGTGAACTACCAGCTCAAAATTCTTTCATCCAAGTAAAAGGAGATGGAATAATTCTTACGACGTTAAAAAAAGCTTTGGATTCGGATGATTGGATAATTCAATGGTACGAATCAAAAGGTAAAGATGAAGATGCTATAATTACACTGCCAGAGATTCCTAAAAAAGTTTTTGAAACAAACTTTATTGAAGAAGAAGAAGACGAAATACCGTTTGAAGATAATACAATTAAAATCATGACACCTAAAAATTCAGTAATAACAATTAGGATTAGTTTTTAACTTCAGGAAGTGTAAAAACCAAATTTGTTGAATCTTACTTTAGCTGAGTAGAATGAATAACCTTTAAAATGAGAAATAAAAATTAGGTTTTATCCAAAAAAAGGAACCAATTTCGTTGTGTTCACATATCACCGTCAAACCTAATTTAATAAATCTAAATTTTCGGTGATAAACCAACTTTATATGTCACTTGACTTGTAATTAGGTTTTTGACAATCTTCGTACAATNGACTTAACCAAAATTACCTTGAGCGTGNAAAATTTTNAGNAGCNCAAATATCATTAGCTGCTTCACTANTATTTATGTAATTTTTATTATATGCAACCAATAACAATTGAAGAATTAAAAAAAGTGTATGCGCTCAGCGNTTTGCCTGAACCACATCTTCAATGGATTCTGGANCATTCTATGANNATGGANTATAATGATGGTGAACTGGTGGCNAAAACGGGTGANCCGGCTGATTGGATGTTCTTACTTGTTGAAGGCACAGTCGATTTTTATATGAATGTGAACGGCAGGCTGGTATTTTATCATCATTTTACTAATGATGAAACTACAGGAGGAGTGACTGGTTTACTTCCATATTCAAGGATGAAAATATATCCTGGCAATTCAATAGCTGTAGGCAAGATTCGTGGACTACAGCTTCACAAGAAGTATTTTCAAGAACTTGAACAACTTAATCCTGAATTTATTCAGCGACTCATCAGTTATATGACTGAACGAGCCAGATCATTTGCCACAACACAAATGCAGCTTGAGAAAGTAAATGCCCTGGGAAATCTCTCCGCTGGTATTGCACATGAATTGAATAATCCCGCATCTGCGATAAATAGAATATCCTTTGAGTTAACAAACCGTTTATTTCTTAATATTGAGCTGACGGTAAAAATGATCAGACAGAATATCAATGCTGATCATATTCAGTATCTCAGAGACAAAATCGAATTAAAAGGAAATGTGCACAAACATAAGCTAAGTGCATTAGAGAGGATGAAAAATGAGGACAGACTGATGCATTGGCTTGAAGAAAACGGACTTCCTGTGGATCAGCAGGTAGTTGAAACATTTACTGAAGCCGGCTTTTCTGGTGAAGACCTTGAAACTCTCTACAAAAATGTTCCCAAAGAAGATCTCGCTCAAATTCTTCTTTGGATAGAAAATCTGCTCAGTTCGAAAAGGATAATTAAAGACCTTGAAGAAGCTTCCGCACGCATATCCAATTTAGTTGGTGCCATCAAGAGCCATGTACATATGGATCGGACGAATGATTTACTGCCAACCGATATTCACAAGGATATTGAGAATACACTTACTTTATTAGGTTACAAGCTTCGGGAAAAAAATATTAAAGTTAAAAAATCATTTTGTAATGATCTTGTGAATGTCCCTGCATATGTTGGCGAACTGAACCAAGTCTGGACAAATATTATTGATAATGCGATATACGCTCTGGCTAAAGAAGGAGAACTTACAATAGAAACGACTTGCGATGCAAAAAATATAAATGTAAAAATTATTGATAACGGTGCAGGTATTCCGGCTGAGATTCAATCAAGAATATTTGATCCATTTTTTACTACGAAAAAAGTTGGTGAAGGAACCGGGATCGGACTGGATCTTGTAAATCGAATTATCAAACATCATAATGGTGAAATTAAAGTTCATTCGAAACCAGGTAGAACAGAATTTCACATTTGTCTGCCTCTTTCTCAATAAAAGCAATCAACTTTATGAAATTACCTTTTATAATAATTGTAGATGACGATGAGCAAGTGCTCCGGGCAATACAGCGCGACATTCGCAACAAGTATCATAATGAATATAGAATCAGCGCCACTGATTCGGCAAATGAAGCTATTGAACTTATCAAGGAATTAAAGCTGAAGAACGAAACGGTTGCACTGTTCATTTCAGATCAGCGTATGCCCGAAATGGATGGGGTAACATTTTTAGGAAAAGCAAAAGAGATATACCCTGAGTCTAAATTAGTTTTGCTCACTGCTTACTCTGATATTGAAGTAGCTATAAAAGCAATAAACGATATAAAACTCAATTACTATTTGCTCAAGCCGTGGAATCCTCCCGACGAAAAACTTTATCCTGTCGTAGATGATTTACTGGATGAATGGCAGGCTCATTATAAACCTGACCACGAAGGCATTCGCATAATTGGTTTCCAATGGTCACCAAAGTCTCATCAACTTAAAGAATTTCTTTCAGGAAATCTAATTCCTTATCTCTGGATGGATGTTGAAAACAATCCTGATGCCGAGAAATTTCTTCTTAGTGCTAGTGCCAGCCGGGAAAGTCTGCCCTTGGTAGTGTTGAAGGATGGAACTTCGATGATTGATCCATCATTACCTCAGCTGGCTCAGCGGATTGGACTTCAGCAGACAGCAACTCATAAAATGTATGATGTTCTGATTATTGGCGGCGGTCCAGCCGGATTAGCAGCTTCGGTGTATGGTTCGTGTGAAGGACTGAAAACAATATTAATTGAAAAGAGCAATCCCGGTGGTCAGGCAAGCAGCAGTGCACGGATCGAAAATTATTTGGGTTTTCCAACTGGCCTTTCAGGAGCTGATCTAAGCCGCAGAGCAATAACACAAACTCTTCGTTTCGGGACTGAAATTCTTACTCCGAAAACAGTTAAAAATATCCGGCTTCAGGATGGATATAAAATTACTGAGATGACAGATGGTTCAGAAGTACTCAGTAAAACCGTTATTATCGCTACAGGTATTCAATATACCCAACTGGAAATTCCAGGACTTAATAAATTTACAGGGGCTGGTGTTTATTATGGCTCTGCGTCAATAGAAGCACATGCCTGCAAAGATGAAATCGTGTTCATTGTTGGCGGTGGAAATTCAGCCTGTCAAGCAGCGATGCACATCTGTAAATTTGCAAAAGAAGTCAACATAGTTATCAGGCGTGACTCAATTAAAAAAACTGCAGCAAACTATTTGATTGAAAACATAAGCAAAACACCAAACATTAAAGTCTACACACATACTGAAATTATATCGGCTGAAGGTGATAAAGTTTTAGAAAAAATCACTCTCAAAGATTCAAGCACAGGTGAAGTAAAAACCGTACCTGCAAAAGCGCTCTTTATTTATATTGGTGCAAAGCCCGGTACATCGTGGCTGAACGACATTGTACTTAAAGATGAAAAAGGATTTATTATAACGGGCAGCGATCTGATGAAAGTAAAATCATTTAATACTTTCTGGAAATTAGATAGAATGCCATTTATGCCCGAAACAAGTGTACCCGGAATATTTGCATCCGGTGATGTGAGGTCAACTGCATTGACCGGCATCTCCTCAGCTGTAGGCGAGGGTGCTATGGCAGTACGATTTGTCCGTAAATATCTCGAAGAGATGTAAGCTTAATCATAATACAATGTTATCTTACTTAGGAAAAAACTTTTTTATTCACAAATTTTTATAAGGAACTGGCTATGCAGAAATTTATGATTATTTCTCCACATACCCACGAGGAATGCACATTGGTTGTTAAACAAACTTTGGCAATAGGGTATCTCACTCATTTTTGGTGGGGATGTAAATCAGGAGATCATACTGGATATGCGATGATCGAAGCTAATAACGCTGATGAGGCACTTCTTTCTATCCCAACGATGATCCGTAAAAAAGGCAAGGCGATAGGTTTGGTCCAGTTCGACCCGGAAAAAGTAAAACGTTGGTAACAGCAAAACCAAAATTGATCTACCCGTAAATGAAATAAGCCATTAGCATCTAATTGAAATAAAAAACTTTGATAATATAGCAGTTACCAAGGACTCTTTGCAGCGCCTAAAAAGTTTTAAAGTTTAATTAAAAAAGAAACTTTTTTTATGAAGGGTTCAAAAAAGTTCCAAATTAAAACTTTTAATAAATGATTACAAGATTTGATTTTCTTTAACATCAAGAATTTTATACCCAAAATTTATTTCGAATATTTACATTTCTTTCCGTTCCGCAGTTGTTATTCCAATTTTATTGTGCTATTAGAATTCTTCTAAATCACCGCTTCGTCACTTAAAACTGTAAAAAATCAATTTATCAGAAATAGTTATTTCAAAATAAAAGTTTTGCTATCTCTCGGCTAGGAGATAATATTTTTTCAAATTCTTCTTGACAATTTGATAAATAATTAGTAATATTAATTTAGATGTAAACGTTTACATCAGTTTATTTATAAATTGTGTCAAGTGCATGCATTCTCCCAAAAGAAATGAAAATTAAATTATATGAGTAATCCCCCTAAATAAATAATTATCAATAACAAATTCATCGGAGGTCGTATGAAATCATTTCTTCTTTTCTTGTTTTTGTCTTTGTTCGTTCCTGGTTCTTTGTTTGCCCAGGCCACTGTTAATTTTGAAACTAATGGGAATAATTGGGAGTGGATTCTTTTCCAACCTGATAAAGCAACTTTTGATGTCGTTGCAAATCCAAGTAGTGGTGGTTTAAACACAACAGATAGCTGTGCCAAGTTTCAAATTACTGATATCACCGCAGATCCTTGGTCTGGTGTTTTCAGCATGGATTTTCCTGATTTTATTATAAGTGCCAGTAATTGTTATGTTAGAGTATTGGTTTATAAAGATCATATATCTAATGTTTGCTTAAAGCTCGAGCCAGCACGTACTTCAGATTACAATATACCAAATACCGTTACCAATCAATGGGAAGAAATATTATTTGATTATTCAGAATATATTGGTGATAATGCGAACACATTAACAATTATTCCAGATTTCTCAGATAATCCAAGAACATATACTAGCACAAGCTATTTTGATCAAGTTAGTTTTACTGATGTTTTACCAGTTGAATTAACATCATTTACTGCGCAGTATGTCGGAAATACAACTCAGCTTGATTGGTCGACAGCATCCGAATTAAATAATTTAGGCTTTGATGTTCAGAGAAGCATTAGCGGAAGTGACTTCGTAACTATTGGATTTGTCCTTGGAAAAGGAACGACAACAGAAATTCAGAATTATTCTTTTATTGATAAAACCACATCACCGTGTATGAATTATGCTTATAGACTAAGGATGAATGATTTTAATGGAAACTATCATTATTCCGAAGTAATCAATTTAGGCGAATCAAATCCTCTGAATTTTGAACTTGCTCAAAACTATCCAAATCCATTTAATCCTTCTACAACAATAAGCATTGGTTTACCCGTAAAATCAGATGTAACTCTGGATGTTTACAATATTGTAGGTGAAAGAGTACTTTCATTATACAATGGAGAATTAGCAGCTGGTAATTACCATTACACAGTTGATGCTTCTAACTTAACTTCTGGAATATATATCTATGTTCTAAGTGCTGTTGGTGAGGATGGTAAAAATTCTACATTAAGTAGAAAAATGACTTTGCTTAAATAATTAACTTATTGACGTTGAAAGGCACAGTTTGATCCTTATCAGACTGTGCCTTTTACATAAGGTGAGGTTAATATTTTATGGCAGCTACAATAAAAGAAATTGCAGCAAGAGCTCATGTATCTATTGCCACTGTATCAAGAGTTATAAATAAAGATCCAAGGGTTACTGAAGAAACACGAGCACAAATATTAAAGATTGCTGAAAGACTAGATTATAGACCAAATATTCTAGCACGTAGCTTTGCTCAAAAAAAATCCAATCTGATTGGTTTAATCCTTCCTGAAATATCTGACGAATATTTTACAGAAGTTATTAAAGGTGTTGATGAGATAGCCTTCTCTCAAAACCTCTATACTATCGTTGCAAGTTCTCACAAATATAAGAGCCTTGAGGATGAGGTTGTAACATTTATCAAAAATGGATTAATATCAGGGCTAATTCTGCTGGCTTCTAATTTAGACGATACGCTTCTATCAATCTTATCAAAAAGTCATCTGCCGGTTGTCTTAATTAATTCTAGCAATAATATTAAAAAGTTCGATAGAATTGCTATTGGTGATTATCAAGGTTCATTTTCAATGACAACATACCTTATTAAGAAAAAACATTACAATCTTCTTGCACATATAACAGGTCCATTAGATAATGATGATGCTGGTTTACGGAGAAAAGGTTTTATAGATGCTTGCAAAAAATATGGAGTGAAATACATTATTGAAAAAGGTGATTTTTCTAGAGAATCTGGATTTAATGCCTGCAAAAAATTATTAAACAACAAAGACCGGCCTCAGGTTATATTTGCTGCTAATGATATGATGGCAATTGGATGTTATGATTGCATAAAGCAAATGAAATTGCAAATACCTCAGGATGTTGGAGTTGTAGGGTTTGATGATGTTTTTGTTTCTCAATATCTTAATCCACCACTTACTACAGTTCGGGTAAATATTGAGGCAGTTGGAAAGAAGGCTGCAGAACTTCTACTAAAGAAAATTCAAAGCACTAATAATATTTCTTCTTCGGTTATAAATATTCCAACCGAATTAATTATAAGAGAATCCTGTTGAATTAAAAATTATGTCAAAGTTTGCCACAAAATACGGTCACTTTTCTGATGAGGGAAATGAATACATTATAAATACTCACCAGACTCCAAAACCGTGGATTAATGTAATCTCCAATGGAGAATATGGCTTAGTAATTTCTCAAGCTGGCGGTGGATTTAGCTGGTTAACTCATTCCGAATTTAACAGACTTAACAGATGGCATCAGGATTTAGTTCAGGATAATTGGGGAAAATATTTTTATGTTAAAAATGAAGATACAAGTGAATTCTGGTCTCCAACCTGGATGCCTGTTAAAACAGAACTTGATTCCTATCAGGTTAGCTATGGATTTGGATACGCAAAGTTTGAAAGTGAGTACAAAGGTATTCGAATTTTACTTACGGTTTTCGTACCTCTAAATGAGCAAATTGAAATATGGAATTTTCAGATTCAGAATAAGAACAGTTCGAATATTAATCTCTCGATCTATTCTTATTTTGAATGGTGTCTCGGTTCTTCATCAGATCATCACAGAGAATTTCATAAAACGTTTTTAGAAACAGAATTTTATC
>JGI20213J14113_1000209_pt1 | contig 13048 bp, 8 predicted proteins | sample WetSurMetagenome_3_FD_14113 | JGI IMG/M metagenome (IMG submission 14113) | reverse complement strand
TTTAAAATTATCAATGTGGGTGATCAAACTCTTCAAATCTCTGATTTACATTTTAATCTTCCTGAATTTACGTATTCAGCACCAAGCATTCCTTTCCAGATTTTTTCAACGGATACATTACAGCTGACAGCATACTTTTATCCTACACAAGTAGGCACTTTTGTCGATACTTTGAAAATTACTAATAACGATGTGACAAATCCTGTTGCTAAAATTTCTTTCCAGGGAACCGGAACATTTAGTGCTTATAACTATGGATACGTTTTCTGGCAGTACCAGGTCCCTCCACACGGTACAAGCAGTGCTGATCCAAGAGTCGAAGGTTTAAAATACATTAATGATATAACAGGCGACGGGATTTCCGAAGTTATTATTGCAACTGAGAATTATTGGGTGATCTGTCTTGACGGAGCCGCTTCAGGTACTACCTATCCCTTATGGACATTCTCAAGCTGCCCGAACAATAATAATTGTGGATCAATCGGGGCCAACTTTGAATATGGAGTTCAGGATGCAATTCAGATAGCAAACGACTTTAATGCTGATGGATTTAATGATGTTGTTGTTGCAATAGGTGGCGGTAATGAACACGTATATGTCCTCAACGGGAAGAATGGTCAAATACTCTGGCAATATGGGGACGACATCAACTATAGCCTTGGTGATTTTGAAGCGATTAATGTTCAAAGAGATTTTACCGGAGACGGGATTCCTGATGTACTGGCTATTGCTGACGGAAACGATCAAGGGACGGGATATAAAAGAGCTTATTTATTTAATGGGACAAATGGAAATATAATTTGGGAACATTATTATCCTGGGCCTAATCCTGCATTTGGAAAAACAATAATCTCGATTAGTGATTTGAATGGAGATAATCTTCCCGATGCTGTTATTGCATACGGAAATAATGGTTCAGCAGATTTAGCTGTTAGGGCTTTGAACGGGATTAATGGCCAAACATTATGGACACGTCCAATGGTTTCATACGAACCAAAAGAACTACTTGAACTACCTTTACTCGGCGGTGGGTCGGATGTTATAGCCGCAGAATATTTCAACAGGATTCACAGATTGAGTGGAACTAATGGTACCGTTGTCTGGACACAGTCATTAGGAGCTTCAGCAGGGATGATTCAGATATCTCTGATAGACGATATTAATAATGATTTGATTTCCGATGTTCTAGTTGCTTCCTTTGCCGGAAACGGATTAAACTGTTTAAGTGGTGCTACCGGAACTGTTTTATGGTCGTGGCAAATGGACTATCAGTTTGGCGTTGCTTCATTACCTGATATCAATAATGATGGAATTGATGAAGTAATTGCCGGTGCACGTTATGGGAATTTTTATTGTATTAGTGGAAAAGGAGATTCATTAATTTTTATGTACTCATTCCCCGGTGATTGGATGTATACTGTTTCTAAAATGCCCTGCGTTGATGGAAATTTCAGCTATGAAATATTAGCAGGGACGATAGACGGAAAAGTTGTTTGTTTCTCCGGTGGAACGGTAGCTGTTCCCGTTGAACTTACAAGCTTTACAGGTTATGCAGCTAATGAAAAAATTTTTCTGAGCTGGTCAACAGCAACCGAAACCAATAATTCTGGTTTTGAGATAGAAAGAAAGTCGGAAGAACAATGGGAGAAAATTGGATTTATTCCGGGTTCAGGTACGACGACTGAAATCAGGTCATATTCATATATCGATGAAAACTTATCTCCAGGAAATTACAGTTATAGATTAAAACAAATCGATTACAATGGTGCTTTTGAATATTCTGATATTATTGAAATCGAGGTTAGTGCTCCGAGTAAATATTCATTGGAGCAGAACTATCCAAATCCTTTTAATCCGGCAACTACCATTTCATATTCAATAAAGGAAAAAGGATTGGTAACTCTCAAAGTTTTTGATATTCTGGGCAAAGAAGTTGCAACTCTGATTGATGAGGAACAAAATGCTGGTTCGTATAAATTGGAATTTGATGCTTCATCTTTGGCAAGTGGAATATATTTCTACCACTTAAATTCTGGCAAGTTTGTTTCAACAAAGAAGATGATCTTGCTGAAATAGTATCAATAGAGGCCAATTGCATTTTAGTAAAAACCCCTCAACTGCGAGGGGTTTTTATTTAGTACCATACTGTGGAGTGTTTAGAAAATATTTTATTAAGAATTCAGGATTGATTTTACATCTTCGAGCTTTCTTTCAGGGATAAGAATCTTTTCTTTCCCTGAAGAAGATTGCTTTGATTTTATTCCTTTTGCATCAAGGAGATTGATTGCTTTTGTGGCAATGGTTTCATTTTCAAATTGAAGTTCNATNAGTGGAACACGATTTATGGATAAACTATCTGATAAACTTACTCCGCAAATGCGGCAGGTTTCAGCATCAAATTGTGGAATTGACTTAAACTCAGATAAATAATCTTCAAACTCTTTCAAATCAGAATCCAGCATACTGTTATCTTTCACTATTAGGAATTCAAGTTATAGCACTGTTATGATCGGCTAAAAAATGTAATCAAATAATTAATGAGATTAATAGTAACCTTAATGATTTTTTAAACCTTCACACGACAAAAAAAGAAAATAATACACTAAATATCAAGTCGGGTATGGGTTAAGAATAATNTGGAATGTGTTTTACTTTTTCATTCAGTTCTCATTTTTATTCATTTCCCAAAATAGTTATGAATATTATTCTTTGTTTTTAACTCATAAATTGCACTATCTGATGGCACGTAACTTGGCATCTTCAATATGCATCATATGTTCTCTCCTTATAACCCCTGCAACTCTTCAGTAGTTGAGGGGTTTTTTATTTAACGGTGCCACGAAAAAACATTTCTCAGCTCCCTAAAAAATATGATTTAACCTTGGCAATGCGTTCGGCTAGTACTTTATAACCTGAGGCGGGTCAGCCTTGTTAAAATTATATGAGATAATTTCCTCTCTTACATGAACAAAGCTAGAATAAAATAATTAATAACCTACAAGTTGCCTTTCCAATGGAGATTCATTTCGTTATATTTGCTTCCAATTTTTCAAAAAATTCCCGGACAAAATGATTGAATTAAAGAAATTAAATCCAGATCAACAAAAAGCAGTTGAATACACTGGCGGAGCTCAAATGATTGTAGCAGGTGCAGGATCAGGAAAAACCAAAGTTCTCACTTATAAAGTTACTTATCTGTTAAAACATGGCTACAAACCTGAATCAATTCTCGCATTGACTTTTACCAATAAAGCAGCAAATGAAATGAAAGAGAGGATTGTTGAGTTAGTTGGCAAAAAAGCAGAAACAATCTGGATGGGAACTTTTCATTCTATCTTTGCAAGAATTTTACGAACTGAAGCGAAGAACATAGACTATAGACCGAACTTTTCTATCTACGATACTGAAGATTCCTATTCGCTTGTTAGCAACATAATGATGAATTTTAATATCGAGATTGAAGGTTTGACGGTAAACTCAGTGAGGCACCGAATCAGCTTTCTTAAGAATCACATGATTATGCCTGCAGAATACAGAAAGAAATTTGTTAAGGGGTTCAGAGATGAAAAGATTGCAGAGATTTATGATGAATATCAGAAGAGACTTATTGCAAACAATTCAATGGACTTTGAAGATCTTTTATTGAAGCCGATTCAGTTATTCAGTTCGAATGAAAGAATTCTTCATAAATATAAAAGCAGATTTAGTTACATCCTGGTTGATGAATTTCAGGATACAAACAAAGCTCAATATGAACTTCTTAAAATGCTTGTATCCAGAACCTGTAAAATATCTGTAGTTGGAGACGATGCTCAGAGTATTTATAGCTGGAGAGGTGCAAATCTTGGAAATATGCAGGATTTCAGAAAGGACTTTAAAAACCATAAACTATTTAAGCTTGAGCAAAATTACCGTTCGACAAAAACAATTCTTGCTGCTGCTGATTCAGTTATAAAGAACAATAAAAATCAGGTTAGTAAAACGTTATGGACTCAGAATAATGATGGCGAGCAGCTTACATTAATACGATGCGCAGATGAAAAAGATGAAGCATTCCAGTTAGCTAAATACATAAAAAAAGAAATAAGCAAGAAAAAACTTTCATATAAAGATTTTGCAATCTTATACAGGACAAATGCTCAAAGCCGTGCAATGGAAGATATATTTTACAGAGAAAAGATTCCATATATCATCATTGGTGGCGTTGAATTTTACAAGAGAAAAGAAGTAAAGGATGTAATCGCCTATCTTAGAGTAATAGCTAACCAGAATGATGAAGAAAGTATTCTGCGTATCATGAACTTTCCGCAAAGAGGCATTGGTAATACGACAGTTACACGTATGATTGCATTTGCAAGAAAGCATGATCTTACACTTTTTCAAACTATGAATCGTGTTTTTGAAGTCATTGATATCAAAGAAAGAATTCAGAAAAATGTTAAAGGATTCAGAGTTCTTCTTGAAAAGTATATCAAGCTTAAAGACACGCTATCTGTTGGTGAACTGTCATTAGCATTAATTGATGAACTAGGTTTGGTCAGAATGTTTAAATCTGAAAATACTCCTGAATCTCAATCGAGGCTTGAAAATATTAACCAGCTAATGGCCGCAATTTCAGAATACTCAAAAGCAAATAAAGATGCCAAGCTCGATCAGTTCCTTGAAGAGGTTTCTCTTGTCTCGGATATTGATATGAAAGACGATAAAAAAAATGCTGTCACATTCCTTACAGTTCACAGTGCCAAGGGATTAGAGTTTCCCATTGTTTTCATTTCAGGTTTAGAAGAAGAAATATTCCCGCTTGCCAACAGGTTTAGCGAAGATTCTACGGTTGAAGAAGAAAGAAGACTTTTCTATGTGGCAGTTACGAGAGCAGAGCAAAAAATATTTTTATCTCATGCAAGAAGCCGGTACCGTTTTGGTGAAGTAGCTTATCAAAGCCGATCTCGTTTTATCGATGAGATTGCACCGTCAACTATTCAGGAAATAAACGGTGGCATCGGAAGAAAGGCTAACAGGAAAACCAAAAAAGAGCTTTTCTACGAATACTTCAATTCGGTTGATTATGATGATTTTGATCAAGAGAATAAAGTTGTAAGGATTGGAAGCCGTGTGATGCATGAAAAATTTGGATTGGGTAAGGTAGTGGACGTCACTGGTGCTGGAGATCAGGTTAAAGCTACGGTAACTTTTGAAGGCAATAACGTCCGACAACTTATGCTTAAGTTTGCCCGATTGAAAATACTTCATTGATCTCTTTTATTTCAACTTTTCTATTTGCATTTTTCTATTATTAAAATTTTGAGGAAAAAAAGTAACTATGTCAATTGCTCCTAAGAAATTAGCGATCCTTGTAAGCGGCGGTCCGGCTCCGGGCATAAATAGTGTTATTGGTGCAGCGACTATAAGAGCCGAAGTAGAAGGTATTGAGGTATTGGGAATTAAAGATGGATTTAAATGGATTATGGAAGGGGAAACTACTCACGTTAAAGAATTAAACATTAATAATGTTAGCCGTATTCACTTTCGTGGAGGTTCTTACATCGGAATATCCAGGGCAAATCCTACTAAAGATGACAAACATCTTGAAAATGCGGTTACATCTCTATTACGTTTGGATGTTGATAAGTTGATTACAATTGGTGGTGATGATACAGCATTCAGCGCATTAAAAGTAAATGAAATGGCTGCTGGAAGAATACGAGTCGTTCACGTTCCAAAAACAATAGATAACGATCTGGACTTACCACACGGAATTCCAACTTTTGGTTTTCAAACTGCAAGACATATTGGTGTTGAAATAGTTAAAAGCCTGATGGTGGATGCACAGACTACTTCAAGATGGTATTTTATCGTAACTATGGGTAGAAAAGCAGGACATCTTGCACTCGGTATAGGTAAAGCAACAGGCGCAACTTTAACCTTGGTCCCTGAGGAATTTCCAGGTGAATCAATTAGTCTTAATCATGTTGTTGATGTGCTTGTCGGTTCAATAATTAAAAGAATGAGCTATGGAAAATCTGATGGTGTTGCTATTCTAGCTGAAGGAATTGTTGAAAGATTGAAAATTGAAGACCTTGATCAGTTAGTTGATATTGAAAGAGATGCTCACGATAATATCAGAATTGCCGAAGTTAATTTTGGTGAGATTTTAAAAACTAAAGTACAACAAAAACTTAAAGAATATGGAATTAAGGTTACTATTGTCGCAAAAAACATCGGTTATGAATTAAGATGTGCTGATCCTATACCATTTGATATGGAATATACACGTGATCTTGGTTTTTCCGCTTCGCAGTTTATTCTTGACGGTGGCAGCGGAGCTATGATTTCTATTCAGAACGGAAGATTTGTCCCGCTGTATTTTAAGGATATTCTTGATCCTGTTACAAAAAGAACGAGAGTGCGAATGGTTGATCCAAGCTCAGAAACGTTTTACATTGCAAGAAAATATATGCTTAGATTAAATAAAACAGATTTTGATGACCCACACGAGTTGGCAAAACTGGCAGCAACAGCTCATCTACCAATTGAGGAATTTAAGAAAAGGTTCTACTATCTGATTGAGCAGGATTTGATGTACAAGCACCTGGAGGATGGCAATATTTCATTCTACACTGTTGATAGCAATGTGGCGCACAAGGTTTTATTCAGTCCAAGAGAAAACGGTGACGTTGTAGATTAGTTAAAGCCAAATTGAAAATATCTAGTCCTTTTTTTAAACTGCTGCAGCTAAAATTTCCCCAACTTGTAAACCCCGAACTACATTTGATTTCTATAACTCTAATCTATTTTAAATTAAGTACTCGTACTTTTTTAATTTAACTAAAAATATTGCTTTGTGATATGAAAATCTTAGAAGTTAATTTCAAACATTGTTTGTATAAGATTAAAAAATCTGAACTGAGATTTATCATATTGCCATAAAAAATGAATTTAAAATATTATCCATACACAATAAAACTTAAAGAGCAGTTCAAGATTTCTGTCAACTCGAGGACAATAACTCCTGCAATTATGGTTGAGGTAGATCATAATGGATTAATAGGTTATGGTGAAGCTTCACTTCCACCATATCTTATTGAGGACCAATCGAGTGTAATCAGCTTTCTTAACAAAGTAGATCTTGGTTCATTCGACGATCCTGTTAATATCAACCCGATGCTTGATTACATAGGTAATATAGCAGAAGGGAATAATGCTGCAAAAGCAGCCGTTGATATTGCAATGTACGATCTTCTTGGGAAGTTTCTTGATATACCTTTGCATAAATATCTCGGAATTAGTAAAAGAACAAACATCTATTCTTCTTTTACAATCGGGATTTCTGACTTAAAGAAAATAAAGCATAAGGTCGATGCTGCATCAGAATTTAAATTTCTAAAGGTCAAGCTTGGAGCTGCAAACGACAAGGAAATTATTTCAAGTATTAGAGAGATAACAGATAAACCATTATTTGTAGATGTAAATCAGGGGTGGATAGATAAATATTTTGCTCTGGATATAATTACTTGGCTTGCTGAGCAAAATGTAATCCTAATTGAACAACCAATGCCTAAAGAAAAAATTGAAGATACAAGATGGTTAGTGGAGAGAAGTCCCTTACCAATAATTGCTGATGAAGCAGTACAAGGATTAAGTGATCTGGAAAAAATTAAAGGCGTATATCTGGGAGTCAATATCAAGTTAATGAAAGCTGGAGGAATAAGACAAGCCCATCAGATGATAAAGAGAGCAAAGGAACTAAACCTGAGAATTATGCTTGGATGTATGACCGAGACTTCTTGCGCAATTACAGCTGCTTCCAATTTATCACCGTTGGTGGATTGGGTGGATTTGGATGGGGCAGAATTGATTTCAAATGATTTATTCAATGGGATGAAAATAAAAAATGGTAAGATAGTAATCCCCGATTTACCAGGGTTAGGTGTTGAAAAAATCACAAAATGAAAAGAAGATAGCAAATAATGGAATTTATTATTATTGAAATATGTTTAAATTTCGGTTGCTAATAATTAACAATTAAGGAAAAACAATGGCCAAAAATTATGTTTCTAATAAAGATGAAACTGTAAGAATGTTTGAGAGTGACTTTATGGAATTTTTTTCCAGGGTCCACTTCACTGTTCCGCTATATATTTATGTTCCTGTAATTCTTGTTTTAATGTATCTATCAATCTTTGTTTATTACATATCAGTGCTGAATATTCTTATTTTATTTATCGGAGGAATTGCTGCCTGGACTTTAGCAGAATATTTACTGCACAGGTTTGTTTTCCACTTTAAAGCTACAAGTGAATTTGGAAAAAAGATACATTTTATGTTTCATGGTGTTCACCATGATTATCCAAGCGATTCAAAAAGACTTGTTATGCCTCCATCTGTAAGTATTCCTCTTGCACTTCTGTTCTTTTTTATATTCAGACTAATTTTTGGGGAAATATTTATGATGCCTTTCTTTTCTGGATTTATTCTTGGCTATTTATTTTATGACATTTCACATTATGCTATTCATCACTTCAACATGCACAGCAAGTTTTGGTTAGCGATAAAAAATCATCATATGCTTCATCACTATCAGGATGAGTACAAAGGTTACGGTGTAAGTTCACCGTTTTGGGATCTGATTTTCGGAACTACCTTCGGCAATAAGAAAAACTAATTTAGTATCTCTCAGGATAAATTTATGTCAGGGGTGCAGCGCAAACTTTTAGTTGTTGAAGATAACCGGGAAACCCAGCTTATAATTAAAGCATTGTTTCGAAACAAATACCTTACTCAGGTTGTAGATAATGTCACTGATGCACTTTATCAATTATCAGAAACAGCTTTTGATCTGGTTCTACTCGATCTTAATCTGAATGGTGAAGGGAATGGAAAAAGCTTGTTAGTGAAGATTAGAAATGAAGAGAAGAGCCATCTTATTCCAGTAATTATAATTACCGCTTACGATCTCAAACCTGAGGATGAAAAATTCTTTAACGAGAATGCTAATGGATTTATTCCCAAGCCGTTTAATAAGAAAGTTCTTATTCAGACAGTTGAAAAGTTATTAACCATAAAGTAGTTTGAATTGCTTATTCTATCCTTCTAGTAATCGGACTTTTCTCAAGTGAAATAGATTTCTTCAATTTTGTCAATCCTTAACATTCATGCTTAATACTACTATTTATTCCGGATATTATCAGATTCAATGATTTGACAGTTACAGTTTACGTTTTGTGTAAAAAAATTATGTAAATAGGAGAATTTTACGATTCAAGTTTTAATAATACCGACTAAGCTTTTCCTGTTTTTTTGGTTTTCGATTTATAAATTATGCACCACGCTCCGATCTTTTCGTTAATGGGAAGTAAATCGTAGGATTTTCTGGAAAATTTGTCAATAATTGGGAATAATTTTGAGAGGTTCCTATTAATTTTCTTTTCTTAACTACTTGTAATTGCGATACTAAAATCTTGCAATATTTGCAACTGATGGCATAATTGTTGAAATATCAACAGTTCAGAAATCATTGATAATGGAAAAAATTAAGGTATTTATAATATTGAGTCTCGATTTCTAATTTGAGACAAAAATTATAAACTTAGAGTAAGTAATTAAACATAATAAGTTATTAATGTTTGTAAGCAAATAGAATGTCAGAAATATTTATAAAAAACAATCCTCAACCAATCTATATCTACGAAAAAGATAGTCTACGATTTCTAGATGTCAATGAGGCCGCACTTAAATTATATGGCTATTCAGTAGATGATTTTCTTCAAATGGATCTCACAGATTTATACACATCAGAGGATATTCAAACTCTTCTTGAATCTGCACAGGAGATATTTAAGGATGGTGAATTCAGTAAACCATTTAAGCACAGAAGGAAAGACGGAAATTATATTTATGTGAGAATAAGCAGAATAGATTATCAGCAAGAAGGCTCAGAGGCCTATCTGAATATTTTAGAAGATGTCTCCAATTTGTATGAGATAGAAAAGAAAAAACAAATCTTCAAAGCTGCTTTTGACAATACAAATGATATGATTTTTATTACTGACCCCGAAGGAACAATAACCTATGTTAACGACTCCGCTTGTAAAATATTGGGTATGTCTTCATCAGATTTAATGAATACTGATATAACATTGAATTGCGGAGAGGAAGATAAAGTTTTTATAAGTGATTCAGTTTTTCATTCACATATAAAGGAAACTGTTACATTTACCATTGAATTTATAACAACTGAAGGCAGGCTGTTAGAGAGTGATGTGGTATCAACTCCTATATTTGATACGAATAATAAGATTGAATCCTTTGTTTTAATTGCTAAAGCAGCAATTGAACAAAGTCATTTATCTTCCAGAATTAAAGAGGAAACCAAAGAACCTGAGAATAAAATCAAAACTCAGGACGCTGATGAATCTGAATCCAATGAAGTATTTATCACCAGTACATTCCTTTCGGGAATATTTCACGAAATTCTTACCCCAATGAATGTTATCCTGGGTTTTACACAGGAGCTAGTTGAAAGTATAGATTCGCCGTCACCTGAACAAAAAGAAGCTATTGATATTATTAATCAAAACCGTGCTTTAATTCTCGGATTAATGAACACAATTATCGAATATTCGGATATTAACTTTAACAAAACAAATATCGAAATGTCTGAGGTTCCGATAACTGAAGTAATTGAGAATTATGAGAAAAGCTTAAATGAGATTACTGGCAAACGTGATTCAGAATTTGCATATGGTAAAATATCTTCCTCACTGCGATTTAACATAGACAAAAAGAAATTTTTAAATTTACTTAACAATTTATTTCGTCTTGTTGACCGAATTTCTTCGCAGAAAAAAATATATTTTTCAGCATATCCGGCTGATAATAGTAGTTTTAACATTTCAATCTCGGATGGTTTTGGTAAATCATCTGCTCAATTAGTTGATACATTGCGCTCGTTGTTTATTGATAAAAAGGATCCTAAAAATCTTGGCCTTTCTAAATTGACATTTCAAATAATTAGCAGTTTGCTTGATACTTTAAAAGTTCAACCAGTTGTGATTAATGAGAATACCGATAAACACGATATTGTATTCAGATTTCCATTGAATCATACTCAAAAAGTTGAAACACCTGCTCTCAAAGAAGCAGAAAAGTTTGTCCCGCCAGTAATTGAAACTCAACCTGAATTATTAGCTGAAGATTTAGAGCCTCAACTTCTTACAATAAGTGAGGAGATTGAAATTGAAGAAGAAGAAATAATTCGCCCTTCAAATAGAGGCAAGAAAAAAGGAGACTCGAATACTATTGAATTGAAAGAAGAAGTGAAGGATGTAAAGGAAACGACAGAGAAATTACTTCTTACTGAGGAAAGAGCAGAAGCGAGCAAAAAAACAGAAATTCAAAAAAGTAAAAATGGACTTTCTTCCCTAAGATGTCTCTACATAGAAGATCAAGTTGATTCCCAAATACTCTTTAGAGTCCAGATGAAAGATTTAAAGAATATTCAGTTCGCAACAAGTTTTGAAGAAGCTCTACCTTTACTTGAGACTAATGCATTTGATTTTATAATCATGGATATTAATCTTCAGGGTGAATATAACGGTCTTGATGCACTCAAAGTTATTCACCAGATACCCAAGTTCCAGAATATTCCTGTAATAGCTGTTACCGCTTATGTCTTGCCAGGTGATAAAGAAAAATTTATTGCAACTGGTTTTACCGATTTTATCTCTAAACCAATATTCCGTGAAAAGCTGGTTGAATCACTCAATAAGATTTTTGTAAACTAAGCCGCCTTGGCTTCCCATTATAATCCCATCTTTACATATTGACTTATTCCTTTTTATAAATTAAATTACCATACAGATGTATGGTATTTTAGTAAATTTAATAATTTGAGCAAAAGTAGGATTAAGAGTAAGAAAACTCCATTATTCAACTGCTTACTTTCCTTAGAGGATTAACATGAAAAAAGAATTAACCCAAATTCAGAGAGACATTCTTGATTTTCTAATTGATCAGATAAAAGTAAAGGGAATACCTCCAACATTAGCTGAAGTTGCGGTACACTTTGGTTACAGGAGTAGGGCAACCGTACAGCAGCATCTTGGGGCAATTGAAAAAAAAGGATTTATAAAAAAGAACCCGAAACTATCTCGCGGTATTGAACTAACTCTAGAGGATAAATTTTTTGTTCCGAGACCTGTTCTTGGGGAAGTAGCTGCCGGTAATCCGCTTACAATTTATCCTGATGCGATTGATACAATCGAGCTTCCCACAATAGCAAGAATGCCGAAAGATTCTTTCCTGCTTCGTGTAAAAGGAGACAGCTTGAAAGATGCTTACATTTTTAATGGCGATATTGTAATCATAAATCCAAACCTCGAACCAAAGAACGGACAAATCGTTGCAGCTATACTTGATGATGCAGCAGTGGTGAAAAGATTTTATAAAAAGAAGAATGAAATAGAGCTTATCTCAGAAAATCCGGATTATAAGCCAATCATTATTGATAGAAAGTATTCATCATTTAAGCTGGTTGGAATTGTAGTTGGTGTTTACAGAAGTATGGAAAAGAAAAAAGCGGGGTAGAATAATGCCAAAATATTGCATAGGAACAGCAGGCTGGTCGTACAAAGATTGGGTGCCATCATTTTATCCCAAACAGCAAACCAGCAAATTTGATTGGCTGCAGTTTTACTCTCACTACTTTAATTGTGTAGAAGTGAACTCAACGTACTATGCTTATCTCAGTCCAAAAATTGTTGAAGGCTGGGTTAAGAAAGTATCTGACAGCGATGAGTTTATTTTTCATATAAAACTTCATCAGGATTTTACTCACAAAAGAAAATTTGATGAGCAAAGTGTAAAAGCTGTCAGATATAATCTTGATATTCTGGCAGATGCTGAAAGATTGGGAGGATTGTTAATCCAGTTCCCGTATTCATTCCCATACAATAACTCAGCTACGCAATACATACAGGAATTGAAAGATACCTTCTCCAACTATAAATGTATTGTTGAAGTAAGGCACTTATCTTGGGAAAATGAAAAC
>JGI20213J14113_1000208_pt1 | contig 13101 bp, 6 predicted proteins | sample WetSurMetagenome_3_FD_14113 | JGI IMG/M metagenome (IMG submission 14113) | reverse complement strand
CTGTACCAGCGGTGGATTTCTCTCATTAACTCTCCATATTGAATGAAATATTAAGTGTGAATGTAAAGAAATGAGTGAAATTTTGAAAATGGGACACAACCTAAGGACTTAAATTAACCCTGCATATTCATGTAATAATCATAATTGCAGATTCAACATTGGAACATTTCCAAAGATTACAAGGTATATATTCATGAAACAAATAGGAGGATAAAATGAAATCCAAGAAAATAAATCCAGACCTCGACGATATAGTTTTTGAAGGAAGGAATAAAGAATATGGCGCTTACGTTCTTCGAAGGCTGTACAGCAAATACATTTCCGTATCCACGACCGGAGCAATGGTATTATTTAGCCTTATAATAAGTTATCCTCTGATCACAGCTTTCTTTGTTCGGGAGGAGAACGATACTAAGAGAAATGCTAATGTCAATGTAATAACCCTTGAAAATATTTTTACAGAAATACCAGCTGATAATAAGGATATAGAAATTCCTAAAACTAATGTTCCAAAAACTTCCTCAATCAAGTTTCTGGTTCCGGATATTAAGCCTGATGAATTGGTATCAAACGAAATAATACCAACGCAGGAGGAGTTGGATGGAAAAAATCCCGGGATCGAAACAGTTGAAGGAAATATCAACGGAACAGATGTGATTGTTGAAACTATTGAAACGTCTGAAACTAATAATGAAGTAAAAGAAAAAATTTATACCTGGGCAGAAGAAATGCCAAAATATCCGGGTGGAGACAGTGAACTGATAAAATTCTTCTCTCAAAATATTGTCTATCCGGAAATTGCAAAAAGAGCGGGAGTCGAAGGAAAAGTTATTCTCTCATTCGTCGTTGATAAAAGTGGAAATATAATTGATATTAAAGTACTAAAAAGTATTGGTGCAGGATGTGACGAAGAGGCTGTGAGAGTTCTTAAAATTATGCCTGGTTGGATTCCTGGCAAGCAAAACGGAAATCCTGTATTAACAAGAATAAATATTCCGGTTGTATTTAAACTTCGATAAAAAATTAATTTGTAGATGAGCTAAGTGGAGGTAATTTTCAAAATCACCTATACTTTTTTTTAACTTCTTTATTTATTAATCAAATTAATTGTTTACTAAATTTTATACCAGAAAACCCAATAAGTGATTAACAATGAAAAAAGCTTTACAATTCTTTCACTAATCCAGAATATTTTTTCTCAACTTTAAATCCAAATTTATAGAAGTACTCCGGTCTGAAGAACCCTGTTGTAACATACCTGATATGCTCACTCTTCAATCTTTTTAGAAATTCGCTCATCAGGCTTTCGCTTATTCCCGTTCTTCTGTAGCGGGCAGACACGACAATTTTTTCCATATGAACTGTTTGATCATCAGTGATTTCATAAAACAAACCGCCGATAATGAATCCTCTTTCTGACAGAGCAACTAAGAATTTGTGTTCCGGTCGAAAATTAACTATGAGATTAGAATCCAGAAATAATGAATGCAGCTTCGAAATTTCCTTCGGTGAAATTGGATTTCTGATCAGGAATGGATTACCATCTTCATCGGTCAGTTGAACTACAAGATTTGAAGTGTCTGCACCAAAGCTTTCTGAATGAATTAATGCTGCTGTGTCCTTCGGCTTTAGATAAGGATAGATTAATCTTGTTATAAAGAACTTTTCTTCTTCAGTAAGATTTATAAGAGAAAGCAGTTCAGAATAAAGCTGTTGAGATTTTTCGGGGTTGACTTCACCGGCTCGCTGCTTCCTGATAATATCGCTTAAAGCACTCTTTAGTGTTAATGATGATTTGCTAAATGCAGTGTTCAGGAAGAACATTGGTCGTGTTGTGATATACTCTTTTTCAAAATCAAATAGCTGGTACGTTTCATAAAGTTCGTACAGCATTTGTGACTGTGCACTGATATCTGCATCTTTATTCAGAGCGCTCCATCTGTGGAATCTCTTTATCGCAAAGAATAAGTTTTTAGGAATGAAGCCATCATTTTTAACACTCTTCACAAATTCTTCTGCCCTGAACAAAATCTCATTTTTATTTTCTATCTCATTGTCTGATTTCACCTTTTCAATAAATTTCTTTATTAACTCGATTGCTTTTACTTCTCCTTCACATTCGGTAACACCTGAAAAGATATAATTCCAGATTGACTTCTTATCGAGAAAAGAATACTTCTCAAGAGTTTCGTTGATAAAAAGTTCAAAGAAATTCAGAAAAAATGTTTTTGGTGAATCCGAATTTATTCTTTTAGAAACCGAGTAAAGCAGCGTTCCCGTTTGATAATCATGAGTCGGCACAGTGACGTTTTCAAGTCGGGGATTTTCAAGCTGAATTTTATAATTGGTCACCATCCAGAAATTCATGTAAGCAGACGATGCATTCCAGACAAAGTGAGGCCAGAGCTCACGCAAACGCTCCCTGGCTTCTTCATCATTTTTCTTATTTTCTTTTTCAAGGAATCGGGCAACGCTGTCTCTTGGCACAAAAGCTTCCGTCCATAGTTCATATTCTTCCCAGTAGCCGCCGAAGTGGGGAAGAAGCCGTTCTCCTTTTGTATTCATTCCTCCAAGGATGAGCCATTTAATTTCTTCCTTAACTTTAGCCGGCGGAAGATTTTTGCTGAGGTGAATTGTAAAATCAAAGGCTCCCTGTAACCTTGTCTGCACTGTTATTCGGTAAATAGATTTATCAGATCTTGATTCGAGTTTGCTTATCCAGATTCCTCCCGGCAAAATATCATCCAGCCTTATCAGTAGACCCTTTGAAAACATAAACACAGCTTCTCGTAAAATCGCTGTCTTCGAAATTGCATTTTTAATTCTCTGCCTGTCATCAGGAGCTATACCTTCTTCGAATGTGATAACATCTTCCCACTGGTACTCTTCTCCGGTTTCAAGATCTACCGCAATTATTCTGTTACTGCCTAACCATTCCCGAAATCCCAGAGTAAGAGCTTCAAGACTTGAGTCAGCTAACTTTTTAAGGCCGGCATTTTCTTCCAGAGCAGCAAAGCGCATTATGTATCTTCTTATTCTTCTGAATAGCTGGGGATGTGTTACGCCGTAAGCAATTATCAGCTCAAAGTAATGTACAAAGTTTGTGTTTTCCAATGAATCATCTTTTCTTAACTGCTTAACTTCGTTTGAAACAAATTGTTCAATATGGTCTAATCGTCTTTCGCCTTTTGAACTTACCGCAATTTGATGTGCAAGCTCTGAATTTAGAAGGAATTTATCCTCGCCGATAAATGAATTAAAAAGTTCTCCGAATTTTCTATCATCTGCACCTTTTATTATTGATGCAAATTGCTTTCTTTTTATTTCGGTGCCGGATATTGTAAAGGGTCTCGAAAGAAGATTGAAGACTAACCGGTAATGAAGATTCTTTGGGTCGTCTAAAATTTTGTTGAAGTATTCCAGTGATGAATCTGAAGTGTTAACATCATTTGATAAAAATATTATATATGCAAGATGAATTCCAAGCAGCGAATGTTCCGATGCTGCAGCTATTTTATTGAACAGTATTAAATCACTTTCCTTTGGTTTACTTTTTTCGGCAACCGAATGAAATCTGATTTGCAGTGACTCCTTAATTTGTCTGTGCCATTGAATTATTGAATTTCCTGTGAACGAAACAATCTCATAGTTGCCGATCCATAATAAAGGGTCAATTAATAAAAGCTGAAAGTCTATGAAAGGAGCTCTAACCGTATAATTATAATTCCCGATGCGGAGAATATTTTTATCTTCAGTCTTATTAANAGTTAATGAAAGATTGAGTTTAGGTATGGCAATACCATTTTCATCTGCAACCACATCTCTTCCAAGGCATCCCTTTTCTCTCAAGAACCAGTTGGGAATTCTGACTTCAGTGGTTCCGGCATAAACACTGGTATCATTTTTAACATACATAGAATCAATGAGCTCTGAAAAATTCTTCTCGATAACTTTCCGNTTGTAAGTNTGTTTTGGNGTTAATTCACCGTGTGCATCATCAAAAGCTCTATCAATAATCCTGAAGTCAATAATCCTTTCAAAAGGTGCAAGGAACTTGTTGACAGTTACAATAAGTGAAGAGAAATATTCCTGCTTNTGNTTTTCATTCATTTCAAATAGTACTGATTTTTTATCATCATAGTTTGGATAAATTAGTACTGTATTGAACTGCCTGTGATCACCTACTAGAAAAACCTGTTTAATGTTTTCAAAGTCGCGGAAAAGATTTTCTATTTTCTGGGGAGCGATTGTTTCCCCTTTTATGTTCTTGTAGATTTCTTTTTTCCTGTCGATGATTTGAATGAAACCATCCTCATCCATTTTCATAACATCACCTGTTGGAAGCCATCCATCTTCGGTGAATGTTTCGAAGTTTGGTGTATTGTAGTAACCGAGCATTACATAAGGACATTTGACCAGAATTTCGCCATCGTCACCAAGTTTAATCTCAATACCGGGTAAAGGTTTACCGAGAGAGTTCGGCTTATATCTTTTCCAGGGAGTCATCGTGATTCCACCTGTGGCTTCAGTCATACCGAAACCGCTCATCAATTCAACGCCGTATTTCTGGAAAAATATAAAAATATCCGGAGGCAAATAACCCGCAGCAGATAAACCCCATTTCAACTCACCGCCGGTTGCTTTGTCAAGTTCATTTTTTATTTTATGATGTTCATCAACTTCAATATCAACTTTGCTTGTGATGTACTCGTAAAGCTGCATCCACTTTTTAGGAATGCTGATAAAGATTGTCGGTTTTACAAGCTGCATATTAGAAATCATTGCTTCAACAGATGGATTTTCGAGGAAACAATATTCCGCAGCCCAGAAAACACATCCGGTCATTTCAAGATATCTTCCGAAGGTATGATAAAGTGGAAGGAACGAAATAAACCTGTCTTCATCTCCAATTTCAGGAATTGCCATTGCACGGCAGAACCTTTTATAAACAATATTCATCTGTGAGAACATTATTCCTTTTGGTTCGCCGGTTGTTCCCGATGTGTACATTATCGTAGCAAGTTCATTCATTCCAATTTCAAATTCACTTTTAAGTTCCTTGCCAGATCTGAGAAACTCATCAAAGCTGATAACCCAATCCTCACTTGAATTTCCTTCAAGAAGAATTACTGTTTTTAATTCGGGGAGTTCATTTTTTAAAGACTTAATTTTTGAAAGCTGCTTTTCGTCATGAGTGATCAAAAGCGAGGCTTTACTTTGCTTAAGAATGAACCTGATATGTTCTGTAACTGAGTTCCCGGGAATCATAACGTTAACGATTCCGCCTGTAAGACAGGCAAGATCGAGCAAAGCCATTTCAAGACAGTTCTCTAACAGGAAGGCTACTTTATCATCCTTTGTAATTATTGAATAAAAAGCATTGCGGTAACTCTGAATCAGGTTTGCAGATTTCTCCCAGCTGTACTCAGTAACTGTATTCCCTTTTATTAATTTGAAAAGTGTTTTCTGTCCGTAATCTCTCAATCGCTGGTTGAAAAGAATTTTTGTGTTGTAATTGCTTTTGAGAATCAATTCGTGAATAAGCGTTTCCCACTTTTTCTCTTCATAAATTCTTCTGAGGAAGGAAGAAAATCTGAAAAGATTTAAATATTCGTGGGTGAGTTTTACAAATTTTTGATCTTTGGTCTGGTGTTCATTAAGAAAAACACCAAAAGAGTAGTATACTTCTTTATCAACTTTACCCATAAACTGTTTTGCAAATGCAGGCTGTGCAGCCGCCACAAAAATTTTATAAAGCGCTTCTGATTCATCTTTTGACAAGCTTCTTTTTTCAAGTGGAATTTGCTTTAAAGTTTCAGCAAATGTATCAAGCTGTTCGCTTATATCTTTTTTCCCGAATGAGGTCAATGCAGTTATAAACTTTTCAGCAATTGAAAAAATATTATCTAAAATCCCCTCAGCTATTTTAATGGGTGTTCGTTTATCTTCCATAGTAGTTGTTGATTTTAATTAAATGAAATGCCTTTGTTAAAATATGAATTTGTGGGGAATAGGTTATAATTGAAAAGAAGGTTGGAAATTGATGCTGTCAACGTTGCAGCATGACAGATTGGATTATTTCCTAAAAGTGACCTTGTTTTAGAAATTAAACAACTCTTTCAAGCGGTACCTGAAACAATCTTATCTTATCATCATCCCGTTCAACAATTTTATTTAGCTCTTCAATCTTTTCAATCAGCTCTGTCAGAATGCTTTCATCAACGAAAGCAATCATTCGTACATTATTATAACCGGGATACGGGCGATTACCAAGATGTGCATCAGTATGATGACCTCTTCCTTTTACATCTTCCCATTCAGTATAATAATCAATATTGAGTTCGTTGAGTGCTTTGGAAACTCTGTCATCAAGAATATCGTGATAAACTAAAAATGTAAGTTTCATTTTACGTACCCCTCTTCAGTTGAAGTCTGTTTTATTTTTTTGTTATTCCAGGGAATTAGTTTCTTGATGAATCCGAATAATTTTTTCTTGCCGAGATCATCAAGTATTGAGTACACTACCGGTACAATAAATAAAGTGAGTAGTGTTGAAGTGATCAAACCGCCGATTACAGCTTGACCCATAGGTGCACGGAATTCAGAACCTTCGCCGAGTGCGAATGCAACTGGTACCATTCCAAAAATCATTGCAAATGTAGTCATCAATATCGGGCGTAATCTTGTCGGTCCCGCTTTTAACAAAGCATCGAATCTTGAAAGTCCTCTTTCTCGCAGTACGTTTGTGTAATCTACCAGAAGTATTCCGTTCTTTGTAACTAAACCCATCAACATAATTATACCAATTAACGATATTACAGAAATTGAACTGCCGAAAAATAAGAGCAAAATAACTGCACCTATTATGGACATAGGCAAGGCAAGCATAATCGAGAATGGGTGAACCATACTATCAAACTGTGCTGCGAGTACAATATAAACGAAGATGATTGCCAAAGCCAGAGTGAGAAGTATGTTAGCGAAAGCTTCTTCTTGCATTTCACCCTGACCGATAACACTTATTGAGTATCCGGGTTCAAGATTCAGTTTAGAAGTTTGACTTGCAATTTCTTTGAGTACGTCACCAAGCAGGCGATTCGAGAGATTTGCATCAACACGAATTTCTTTTTGACGAGCATACCGATTAATTTTTGAAGGACCCACATCCTGGGTTATCGTTGCAACATCGCTTACTGGAACAAGGAAATCTCTCTGTCCGATCTTTTTATTGCTTTTTACTGTAAGATTTAATAAGTCGCTGATGTTTGTTCTGTCATCTTTTTTCAATCGTACTCTTACATCAATTTGCTCATCGCCCTCCAGGTATTGTGTTGCAACATATCCATCAACTAAAGACCTTATTGTGGATGCGATTAGGAAAGGATTTACTGCCAGATCAGAAGCTTTTTCTCTGTCAATTACAATTCGTAACTCAGGCTTTGATATCTCGAGACTGTTATCAACATCAACAGCTCCGGGAGTTGATTTCACAATCGCTTCAACTTTTTCTGCCAGAACTTTCAGCTTTTCTATATCCTCGCCACGTACGCTAAGTGTCACTGGTTTTTCATTACTTCCAGGTCCTCCCTGAACCAGCAAGCTGAAATTTGCACCTGGGAAGTATTTAATTTCATTCCGAAGTTCGGACATTATCTGCTTATCAGTTTTTTTTCTGTCGTGTTTAGGCACCAGTTTCACAAATATGCTTGCATTTGTAACCGGATTATTTCCTGAACCAATTGTGGTTAAAGCCATCGTTACTTCAGGATATTTTTTAAGTGTTTCTTCCACTTTCGCACAAATATTACTTGTCTGTTCTAGCGAACTTCCGGGTGCTGCAACAACGTTTATATTAAATTCACTCCTATCAGTATCCGGGAAAAACTGTGAGCCAAGAAATCCCATTACAAAAAAACTTGCAATGAAAACAGCTATAGATCCAAATACAACTGTTTTACGGTGATTAAGTGACCAGCGCAATGCTGCACTGTATTTACCATTCAGCGTATCAAAATAATGGTTGAAGTAATAAAGTACTTTGTGAAGAATGTTTCCTTCTTTCGATAAGGCTTCGTCTTCTCTTTTCAGCCATTTTGATGAAAGCATCGGTGTGAGTGTAAAGGCAACAAAAAGTGAAACAAGCACAGCAACAGAAATTGTTATTCCAAATTGATAGAAAAATCTTCCAACTATCCCCGGCATAAATGCAACCGGGACAAACACAGCAACAATTGTAAATGTTGTAGCCATAACTGCCAATCCAATTTCCTCGGATGCTGATTTAGCTGCTTCAATTGGAGTTTCACCTTGCGCCATATGCCGGTAAATATTTTCGATTACAACTATCGCATCATCAATTAATAATCCTACGGCAAGGGACAATGCAAGTAGAGACATCATATTCAGTGTGAAATTTAGAGCGAACATTATTATGAAACTTGCGATGATAGAAGTAGGAAGTGCAAGTGCACTGATTATCGTAGCTCTGAAATTTGCGAGGAAAAGATATATTACCAGAACGGCGAGCAAGCCGCCATAAAAAATATCAAACAAAACATCATTGATTGAGTCCTTGATGAATATGCTGTTATCTTTTGCAAGGCTGATAGAAACACCCTCGGGAATTTCATTCTTAATTTTTTCAATCTGCTTATTAACTTCTTTTGCGACCTGTACTGTATTGCTGCCACTTTGCTTTATAATATTTAAACCAACCGCAACCTTTCCGTTAACTCTTGTTAAACTTGTCTGTTCTTCAATTCCGTTGACTACATCAGCTACATCGGAAAGATAAACAGCGGTACCTTTTGGCGTAGCTACGATTACCTTTTTGAAATCGTCAACACTCTTGTACTTACCCATAGTTCTAACCAGAAGTTGTCTTGGACCTTTTGTAACATTTCCACCCGGGATTTCAACATTTTGTGAACCCACGCTCATTATCACATCCTGAATTGAAATGTTGTAAGCATTTAATTTTGCAGCATTGACTTCGATCTGAATTTCTCTTTCAGCTCCACCGACCAAATCAACAGATCCGACACCTGGAATATTTTCCAATCTTTTCTTCACAACATTTTTTGTGAAAGTGGTGATATCCTTATCTGACATATTTCCAGATACAGTCAGAGACATTATGGGGAAGCTTGCCGGGTCATAACGCTGGATAACGGGGTCTTCTATATTGTCGGGAAGTTCACCACGAACAGCAGCAATTTTTTCACGGACGTCCTGTGCAGCAACTTTACCATTAATCTCGAGCTTGAACGCTATAACTACAATTGAAACATTTTCCTGAGAAGTAGATTGAATATAATCGACACCTTCAACAGGATTTACAGCATCTTCTATTTTTTTAGTTACATCAGTTTCAATTTGTTCTGGTCCCGCACCTGGCAGAATGGTTCTTACAACAACGAATGGAATATCCACATCAGGGTAGAGGTCAACGTTCAGTTTGAGGTAAGAGAAAAGTCCCAGAACAATGAGGGACATAATCATCATTGTGGCAAAAACAGGTCGTCGAATTGAAACATCAGCTAATTTCATTTTAAAATCCGGATTTCTTGATTAGTATTTGCATTCAATTATTTATTGGTTGTTATAACAACCGTACCATCTTTTAATTTATTCATACCAAGTGTCACGACAACGTCGTCTGGCATTAAACCCGATTGCACTTCAACGTATTTACCATCATTCACGCCTTCTTTGATATTTTTAAAGACAGCTTTATTGTCATTTATGACGAACACACCGGTTGAATTATTATTCCTTATAAGCGATGTCAATGGAATTGTTAATGAACCCTTTTTAGTTTTCATATTAACATTAACACGACAGAACATTCCTGGCTTAAACCATTTGTCTTTTGTATTGGAAAAAAGCGTGCGAACTTCAAATGTGCGGGATTGAACATCAGCAGACTTTGATATCTGGCTAACCTTTCCCGGCATAATTATTTCGGGATTAAGCTCGGAAAAAATTTCTACTGGCTGACCACTATAAAAATTCGGAATATCACTTTCACCCGCGTTAAACTTTGCTTTCATCCTGTAAATATTTGCAACAGTTGCCATCACAATTGCGGGGTTTGCGATATCACCGATATTAACATTGATTGCTGTTACCACTCCTGATAAAGGTGAGGTTATTTCAACTGTACTTTTTGCAGCCTCAAAATTTGCTTTTGCAACATCGTAACCTGTTTGCGCTTGATCCAATGCCTGCCTTGATACAGCACCTTCATTGAATAAATTTTTCATTCTTTCAAAATCTTTTTGTGCATTCAGGAACACAGCTTGTGATTGATAAAATTGTGATGAAGCTCCTCCTTTGTCCAGTTCGAATAAAACTGTTCCCGCTTGAACAAAATCGTCCACCTTAACTTTTATTTCCATTATTCTTTCAGGAATTTTGGAAATGATATTTGCCTGTTCCTCTCCCTCAAGAGTAGCACTAAAAGTTTTTAATAAACTAAGTTCTCGCAGCTGAACTTTCTCAGCTTCGACAGAAACGGTGTCGGTATAGCTGGTTCTGTCAACTCCCGGATTTTCCTGATTTTTTTCTCCGCAGGATTGAATGATTAAAATTGAAAACATTATGCCGGTGATTTTCAAGATTGTTAACCGGTTATTTAAAAATTGTTTCATATAAAATTGTATCTCCTGTCTACAAAAAAATTAGTTTAATTTTTATCTTTGTTGAAATAAGTAAAATACTGGGGATTAGTTCTCCCGAGTAGCTGGTCGAGTTCGTATTTCGTGACGAGGTATGAATGAATCGCCTGCACTCTGTTAAGCCTTGCCTGTCTGAGATCCTGATCGGCATTCTGCAATTCAAGCTGACTACCCGCACCTTCCTGATATCTTACTTTTGAAATGTCGTATGCTCTCTGTGCAAGCTTGACAGTTCTTTCCTGCACTTGTATTAATGATTTAACTCTTTTCAGCTCCTGCACTTTAGATTTAACTTCAAGGGTTGTATAGTCTTTTAACTGTAATAACTGTTCTTCCGTTTGCTTGAATGTAATTGTTGATTGTTCAACTGCATTATTAGTTCTATTTCCCTGCCAGAGATTAAAAGTTAAGCTCAATCCAACTGTTGAATAATCATAATTCTGAAACAATAGGGCATCTGATGAACCGGTGTATGTATAATTTCCATATGCGGCTAGAGTAGGCCAGTACTCAGAAACATCAAGTTGAACAAATGCTTCATCAACCTGCTTTTTTAGTTCAAGACTTTGAATATTAAAATTGGAAATTAATGCTTCCCGAATAAGTTCGTCTTCGTTGCTAATATCAATTGAGTCTAATTCAATTTCTCCTGACACATCAATATCAGCTGTCTGATCAACTCCGATTGTAATTTTTAAACCGTCTTTTGCTGTGGCCAGGGAATTCTCTATCCTCAGCAAAACAGGTCGGATATTCTCAACCTGAACTTCTGCCTGAAGCATATCGAACTCGGATACCATTCCCTGATTGTACAATGCTTTTACGTTGTCAAAATTTTCCTGTGCATTAGTAAAGCTTGCGTTTGTTATATCAAGAACTGCTTTTGAAAGAAGCACTCCATAAAATGCAGTCTGAACTGATAGAACAGTTTTTGAAACCGTGTTGGTGAGTTCTGCTTTGGCGAGTTCATAGTATGTTTTTGTTGCGCCAATTCCTTCAAAAACCGCCGAGCTGAATAAAACTTGCGTCAAAGTTAGAGATGCTGAGTAACTGTTAGTCAAAGCAAATGATTGAAGCTTTGTTTCTACCGGAACGAATTTACTTTCATCTCTCGGAATTACATTCTCATCAAATAAAATGCTGTAAGTTGCATTTGTAAGAAGTGCCCCAAAGTCAGGAAAGGGCATTTTGGGTTTTTTAAGGAAATGTGAAAAGCCTGCAGCAACATCAACACTGGGTAATGCGTAACCAAAAGCTTCTCTCACTGCTGCTTCGGATTTTTCTGTATTCATGTAGGATACCTTAATATCCTTATTATTCTCAAGAGCCAGTTGAATTGCTTCGTCCAGCGTTAGAATTTGTGGTTGAGCATCTACTAATCTGGAAAGTAAGAAAACGGATAAAGAAATAAATAATAAACCCTTTTTCATTAGTGACTCACAGTTGATTTTTATTATTTGAACAGATGGTTAATGAGGTTAGGACTTTGGACATAGTTATCATTGGCGAAAAATATTTTTTAATAGATGTAAATTTAGTTAATCCTTGATAAATAAATCAGTCAAAATATTACACATTTTACAAATTCATTTTAATTTTACAAGTAATATTAGCTGTCGGATAATAATTTGATTTTGATAAATATCACAGAATTAGAAAATAGATAGCAATAAAGCTGTTGGGAAAGGGTTAATAAGTAGTATTTAAAGAGGTAACGGATTTAATGCGACAAATGCTAAGCCAAATAAAAATGCCATCGCAATAAATTGTGATGGCATTTATATTTTAAAACCGTACAACAGATTATTAATCTGTTCTACAAAGAAATCTTGTGATTTATTTCTTTATCCCAGCCGCTTCTTCCAGCATTGCAGTTGTAACTGATTTTGGTCTTTCGATTGGATAACCAAGTCCACGATCCCAGATAATATTTGCAACAACACCGAGCGCTCTGCCAACAGCAAATAGTACCGTATAGAAATCATATTCCTTTAATCCATAATACCACTGGATGACACCTGACTGTGCATCAACATTCGGCCATGGATTTTTTGCTTTGCCTTGTTCAAGCAGTATTGGTGGAACAACTTTGAACAGAAGATCAACATAAATGAATAATGGATCTTTTGGTAAATGCTTCANACAGAACTCACGCTGAGCCATATAGCGGGGATCGGTNTTTCTTAANACTGCATGTCCGAAACCAGGAATAACTTGGCCACCTTTTAATGTATCCCAAACAAACTTTTTCATTTCTTCTTCAGTTGGAATTTTTCCGCCCATCTTATCATAAACTCCCTGCAGCCAGCTTAAAACTTCCTGGTTTGCAAGGCCGTGCAATGGACCAGCAAGTCCGTTTGTCATTGCGGATATTGAGTAGTACATATCAGATAGTGCGCTCGCTACAAGATGTCCCGTATGT
>JGI20213J14113_1000205_pt1 | contig 13178 bp, 13 predicted proteins | sample WetSurMetagenome_3_FD_14113 | JGI IMG/M metagenome (IMG submission 14113) | reverse complement strand
GCGGCTGCTTTCTCTTATCATTATTTGCCAACTTTCTTTGGCTTCGGTGCGTTCAAAATACATAGCCTACACCCTCTGTCAATGCGTAACTTCTATAATAGTTCAAATGCAACAGCTTGTTTAGATGGGTCTGAAAAGTTATTTAAGAAAAACTCTATATATTTTTGTTGACGAACATAAGAGGCATCTTCTCGTTGTTTTTCAGATGAGATATGAGTGAGGATAATACTCAATGCAGCAATCAAGAGTGTTCCAAAAGGAAGAGCTAAATCTTTTATTACCTCATAACGACCTTTGGGTTTATCCTTGATCTTTTCTAAGGTTTCATAAATTTCATCCAGTTTTTTTTCTATGGGACTCTTTGTCATTTTATTAACTTCGCAATGTTTAATTACTGTTGGAATCGCCCCATCTAACTTAGCTCTAAGGATAGGTAGAGCGGTAGATAAACTTATTACTAAACAAAAAAGCCCCGACCACATCATGATGCAATCGGGGCTTTCTATTTAAGCGAAAGAGCTTAAGAGCGGACGATTACATCATGCCGCCCATTCCACCCATGCCGCCCATTCCACCCATGCCCATGTCGCCGCCATGTGAATGTTTGTCGTCACTTGGTGCATCGGCAATCATGACTTCGGTGGTTAGCATTAAGCCAGCCACAGATGCTGCGTTTTGTAACGCAGTGCGCGTGACTTTTGCAGGGTCTAAGATACCCATTTCAATCATGTCACCGTATTCGCCAGTTGCTGCGTTGTAACCGAAGTTACCTGAACCTTTTTGTACTTCGTTGAAGATAACTGAAGGCTCATCACCCGCGTTAGCCACGATTTGACGTAATGGCTCTTCCATTGCTCGACGTAGGATGTTGATACCAACGGTTTGGTCGTGGTTGATGCCTTCTAAGCCAACTAATGCAGATAAGGCGCGAACTAATGCAGTACCACCGCCAGCAACAACGCCTTCTTCAACCGCAGCACGAGTTGAGTGCAGTGCATCTTCTACGCGAGCTTTTTTCTCTTTCATTTCAATTTCAGTTGCCGCGCCGACTTTGATAACCGCAACGCCACCAGCCAATTTAGCTAGACGTTCTTGCAATTTTTCTTTGTCGTAGTCGGAGGTGGCTTCGTCCATTTGCGCACGAATTTGTCCAACGCGGTTTTTGATTTGGTCTTCTGAGCCGTAACCGTCGATGATAGTGGTGTTTTCTTTGGTGATTTGAACTTTTTTAGCTGTACCTAATTGTGATAATTCAGCTTTTTCTAGGCTCAAACCGACTTCTTCTGAAATCACTACGCCACCAGTTAACACAGCGATGTCTTCTAACATGGCTTTACGACGGTCGCCAAAACCAGGGGCTTTAACAGCAGCAACTTTGACGATACCACGAATAGTGTTGACTACTAAGGTGGCTAAGGCTTCGCCTTCAACGTCTTCAGCAACAATCAATAACGGACGACCTGATTTTGCTACGCCTTCTAAAGTAGGTAGCATATCGCGAATGTTAGAGATTTTTTTGTCGTAGATTAGAATCATGGGGTCGTCTAATTCGATGCTCATGTTTTCTTGTTTGTTAATGAAGTAAGGTGATAAGTAACCACGATCAAACTGCATCCCTTCCACTACGTCTAAAGAATTGTCTAAACCTGAGCCTTCTTCAACGGTGATAACACCTTCTTTGCCAACTTTTTCCATTGCATCGGCAATGATTTGACCGACTGATTCATCAGAGTTAGCTGAAATTGAGCCAACTTGTGCAATGGCTTTGCCGTCTGCACAAGGTGCAGCAGAGGCTACGATGGCTTCAACGGCTTTAGTCACGGCTAAGTCGATACCACGTTTTAAATCCATTGGATTCATGCCAGCGGCAACGGCTTTTAAGCCTTCGTTGACGATAGATTGCGCTAATACGGTTGCAGTAGTTGTACCGTCGCCAGCAACATCAGAAGTGTGTGAAGCCACTTCTTTGACCATTTGTGCGCCCATATTTTCGAATTTGTCTTTTAATTCGATTTCTTTTGCAACGGATACACCATCTTTAGTGATAGTGGGTGCGCCGTAGCTTTTGTCTAAAATTGCATTGCGACCTTTAGGACCTAAGGTGACTTTTACTGCGTTTGCTAAAATGTTTACACCACGCGCCATACGAACGCGTGCATCATCACCAAATAATACGTCTTTTGCTGCCATTTTTAATTCCTAATTCTTAAGTTGTTTGAGTGTAAGGGTTTAGCTTAAAACAGCCATGATGTCGTCTTCACGCATAACGATAAGGTCTTCACCGTCAATTTTGACTTCGTTGCCAGCGTATTTGCCAAACAGGATTCTGTCTCCGACTTTCACATCAACTGGACGCACAGTGCCGTTGTCCAAGGCTTTACCTGTACCCACTGCTAAAATAGTGCCTTGGCTAGGTTTTTCAGCCGCAGAACCCGGAAGAACGATACCGCCAGCGGTTTTAGTTTCTTCTTCAACACGTTTAACAATTACGCGGTCATGTAACGGACGAATACTCATTTATAGCTCCTAAAATTAAGTTTTACATTAAGGTTGAATAGAATTTTAGCACTCTCTTTACTAGAGTGCTAGATTAATCAGCTTTTGCACTCTGTCAAATTTTTTGGCATTATCCTGTTGCTTATAAGACCTTTCAGGTTTTTAAAACCTGAAAGGTCTACTCGACAACGAATGATTAACACTATGAATGACAACCAATTATTAAGATATAGCCGTCAAATCATGTTGCCGCAAATAGATATAGCGGGACAACAAAAACTCCTTAGCTCTAAGGTGTTGATTGTTGGTGCAGGTGGTTTAGGTTCACCTGCGGCTATCTATCTTGCAGCAGCGGGTGTCGGCACTATCACTATTTATGATGATGACACCGTGGATTTATCCAATTTACAACGCCAGATTGCTCACTACACCGCCGATATTGGGATAGGAAAAGCAATTTCAACCTCTGAAACGCTGAATAAGTTAAATTCTGATGTGCAGGTTCACGCGGTGCAAAAACGTTTAGAAGGTGAATTGTTGGATGAGGCGGTAATCAATGCCGATGTGGTACTGGATTGTAGCGATAATTTTAAAACCCGTTTTGCAATTAATCAGGCGTGTGTTGCTCATAAAACGCCATTAGTTTCAGGCGCGGCAATTCGGTTTGAAGGTCAGGTATCAGTGTTTACATCTGGGCAGAATGATAGCCCTTGCTACAATTGTTTATATACTAGCGATGGCGAAGAATTACAAAATTGTGCGACTAATGGTGTCATTGCGCCGATTACAGGCATAGTGGGTAGTATTCAAGCACTGGAAGCCATGAAGCTCATTATGGGAATTGGTGAAACTTTAACAGGACGGTTATTGCTGATTGATGGTTTGTCGATGGAATGGAATAGCATGAAATTACGCAAAAATCCAAACTGCCCAACTTGCGGGAATTGATAAACCTATCAGGTTTTAAAAACCTGACAGGTTTTTTAAAGCAGTTATTTTTTACCCAATTTGCTTTTAACAAAATGAATAGCCGTTTCTGCTAAGTCATTAACTAATGATGGACTGTCGCCGTGTGGCTCAGTCTCACCGAATGGTTGAGCGTTTTTTTGTGTGTATTTGTAAATAAAATAGCCTAATGGCGCAAATGCAGCGGCAGCGATTATTAACATGATGATTAACAGTTCAGTAACTCCACCCATGATCTCTCCTCAGATTTTATATCAATGGCATTATTATGTTTAGGTGAAATAGGATAATACACGCTTTCGATGAGAAAAACATCAATCAGCACTAACGACAAAGTACGTTTTTCAGCTAAAAACGGCATGGAATATTAAGTTGCAAGGTACAACAGTTGCGCAAAAAAATAGTTCATCGTATACTTCGATTCAGCTTACTTGATCAAGCTAGCGACTATAATTTTAAAAAACTTCTGGAGGTTTACGATGATGAAATGGGAAACACCAAGCTACACTGACTTACGTTTCGGTTTTGAAGTAACTATGTACATTTACAACCGTTAATTACAACGTTTGTCAAAGAAGGGGGGCTAACCATAGCCCCCTTTTTTTTGCCTGAAAATCGCTATTCCCGTATCATTCAAGGCTTTTCTTCCTTAGGATTTTCACATGAAAATAAGAGTGTTAGGCGCAGGTGCAGGCGGCGGTTTTCCACAATGGAACTGCAACTGCCACAATTGTCACCGAATTCGTCATGGTCAAATGAATGGCAAAGCGCGTACCCAATCATCCATCGCCGTCAGTACCGATAACGTCAACTGGCTATTATTCAACACCTCGCCCGACATACGCGCCCAATTAGAAGCGTTTCCAGCCATACAACCAAAAAACGGCATTCGTGATACAGGCATCAAAGCCATCATGCTAATTGACAGCCAAATCGACCACACGACAGGGCTATTAATGCTACGCGAAGGCAAACCGCTGGATATTTACTGCACAGAAATGGTCAAGCAAGACTTAACGACAGGTTTCCCATTATTCACCATGCTAAAAGATTACTGCACGGTAAATCATCACCCGATTCCTGTCGATGGCAGCAGCTTCACCATTCCTCAAATTGACGATTTACGTTTTTATACTCAAGCCCTAAAAAGCAAAGCCCCACCGTACTCGCCACACCGCAACGACCCGCATGAAGGCGACAATATCGGCGTGATTATCGAACAAATCTCAACAGGCAAAAAAGTATTCTATTCGCCAGGTTTAGGCGAAATCGAACCGCACGTTATGGACGCAATGCAAGCTGTCGATTGTTTGCTAGTCGATGGTACATTTTGGACAGATGATGAAATGGTCACACAAAATATCAGCCACAAAAAAGCCCGCGAAATTGGGCATTTACCGCAATCAGGCGCGGGTGGCATGATAGAAGTCCTAAACACAGTCGCCAAAGCGCGTAAAATTTTAATTCACATCAATAACACCAATCCCATTTTAGATAACGATTCAGAGCAGCGTAAAATCCTTGATGCTGCTGGGATTGAAGTCGCTTACGATGGCTTGGAAATTGATTTATAACTGAATTTTTTATCCACGAAAAACACGAAAAGAACGAAAAATAAAAGCAAAACTTTTTCGTGTCTTTCGTGATTTTCGTGGACTATTTGTACCCTTGATTAAAGGAAAATACCCATGAGCAACAACAACCAACCCCCTTGGACTAAAGAAAAATTTGAAGCCGCCCTGCGTGGCATGGAAAAGTATTACCATATTTATCATCCGTATCACACCTTAATGAATCAAGGAAAACTGACTAAAGCGCAACTGCAAGGTTGGGTCGCCAATCGCTTTTATTATCAAGTGATGATACCTATTAAAGATGCCAACATTTTAGCCAACTGCCCAGACCGTGAAACCCGCGCCAAATGGATACAACGCATTCAAGACCACGATGGTCATGTCGGTGATGTCGGCGGTATTGAAGCATGGATACAACTGGGCATAGCCGTCGGTTTAACGCGTGAAGAATTATTATCACAACAACACGTTTTACCTGCCGTGCGCTTTGCGGTTGATGCCTATGTCAATTTTGCCAGACGCGCAGAATGGCACGAGGCGGCAAGTTCATCATTAACAGAATTATTCGCGCCAAAAATTCACCAGCAACGCCTAGACAATTGGCCCGAACATTACCCGTGGGTAGAACAAGAAGGCTACATCTATTTTAGAAAACGCCTAACCGAAGCCCGCCGCGATGTAGAACACGGTTTAGCCATCACGCTGGATTGGTACAAAACCCGCGAACAACAAGACCGCATGATTCAAATCCTACAATTTAAACTCGATGTATTGTGGACAATGGCGGATGCCATGTACATGGCGTATATCAACGATATGCCTCCGTATTTTAATATTGAAAAAGATAGTGGATGATATCTACAATTTATAGCCGAGGCACAATAAAATGAAAAAGATATGTGCAAGCAGGTCGTCGATAGAAAGATTTTTTTGTCTTCAGATGGTTTTGGACTGAATAAGAAACTGAGTGTTTTCGTCATTACAGCAAGGATTGCCGCAATCCAGAACGGAGGATGATGTACTTACTCATATCCCTATGATTACCTGAGTTCGACATAAGAAACTAAGTGCTACTGTCATTCTGGCATGGATTGCCAGAATCTAGGACACATGGATGTGTTAAAGTCTCGCCATTTATAGCTTCTGGATTGCGGCAATCCATGCCGCAATGACTGTGATTTGAAATTTATCAATGATTTCAAAGAGTTTTATGTCGAACTCAGGTTATGATTGGATTCCAGTGTTATCTTACTTGTTTTCTTATGATATTCCATCGACTTTTATCAGGCAAGAATAGGAGGATGTGGTAGCCGAAACTCTACGATGAAGAAATGTGATGGGCTCTACCTTTACCTCCGCGCTATACGTCGCTGAAATACAACTTTTTGTTAATCTAAAACGACACAGTTGTGTCGTTAAAACTAGGTTTATGGTACAATTAACAATTTAATTGCTTGGACTAAATATAATGGCTAAAGAAGATCAAATTGAGATGGAAGGTAAGGTGATTGATACCCTACCGAATACGATGTTTCGTGTGCAACTGGAAAACGGACATATTGTGACTGCGCACATTTCAGGAAAAATGCGTAAACACTATATCCGTATTTTAACGGGTGACAGTGTGAAGGTTGAGATGACTCCTTACGATTTAACTAAAGGTCGTATCACTTTCCGTATGCGTTAATTCCATCTTGCGATGGAACTAACGTAAGTTACGGCTCTATTCAGAAACAATCAGTTCCTTGCTTTCTATAGCAAAAGCTAACTCATTATTTTCTACATAAATTCTAACGTGTCCGCCGTGCGCGAGTTTGCCAAATAGCAAGTCATTGGCCAGAGGTTTTTTAATTTTCTCTTGGATTAATCGCGCCATCGGTCTTGCGCCCATTTTGGGATCGCACCCGTGTTCAGCTAACCATAAACGTGCTTCAGTATCCAGAGACAGCGTGACTTGTTTGTCGGAAAGCAAGCCTTCTAATTCAAAAATAAATTTATCAACGACATGTCCGACGATAGCAATATCGAGGGGTTTGAATTGAATAATGGCATCTAAACGGTTGCGAAATTCAGGTGAAAAGCCTTTTTCAATGATTTTCAAACTGTCGGTAGCGTGATCTTGAGAAGTAAAGCCAATGGAGGCACGACTGCCTTCTTCTGCGCCTGCATTGGTGGTCATCACTAAAATAATGTTACGAAAATCGGCTTTACGTCCATTATTGTCAGTTAAAGAGCCATGATCCATGACTTGTAACAATAGGTTAAAGACATCGGGATGGGCTTTTTCTAACTCATCTAACAATAACACGGCGTGTGGATGTTTTGTGACTTGTTCGGTTAATAGACCGCCTTGATCGAATCCGACATAGCCAGGAGGTGCGCCGATTAACCGTGAAACAGTATGGCGTTCCATGTATTCAGACATATCAAAACGTATCAGTTCTACGCCTAATACTTTGGCTAACTGGCGAGTTACTTCGGTTTTGCCAACTCCCGTAGGACCTGCAAAAATAAACGAACCAATGGTTTTTTGTGTTTCTCTAAGTCCAGCGCGTGATAATTTGATGGCAGAGGCTAAGGCAGAAATGGCTTCGTCTTGACCAAATACCAGCATTTTTAGATTTTTTTCTAAGTTGCTTAATTTGTCGATGTCGTTGGAAGACACTGATTTAGCAGGTACTCTGGCAATTTTGGAGACAATTTCTTCTATATCGGTCGCTTCAATCAGTTGTTTACGCAACGCCGCTGAGGTCATGCGTTGTTTCGCGCCTGCTTCATCAATCACATCAATGGCTTTATCAGGCAAATGTCTGTCAGTAATGTAACGGTCGGATAATTCAGCGGCTAAACGTAAGGCTTCGGGTGAATACTTTACTTCGTGATGTTGTTCAAAACGGCTTTTCAAGCCTTTCAAAATCAAAATAGTTTCTTCGACCGAGGGTTCAAGCACGTCCACTTTTTGAAAGCGACGTGCTAAAGCATGATCTTTTTCAAAAATACCGCGATACTCTTGATAAGTCGTTGAGCCTATGCAACGTAACTGACCAGAAGCAAGCACAGGTTTAATTAAGTTAGAAGCATCCATCACGCCGCCAGACGCAGAACCTGCACCTATAATGGTGTGAATTTCGTCAATAAACAAAATCGAATCGGGTTCTTTTTTCAGGTTCGTAACCAACGCTTTCAGACGCTTTTCAAAGTCACCACGGTATTTGGTACCAGCGACCAACGCACCTAAATCAAGCGAATAAATTACGCTGTTTTTCAGTACATCAGGCACATCTTCTTCAACAATGCGTTTCGCTAAACCTTCTGCAATGGCGGTTTTACCCACACCTGCTTCACCGACTAATAAAGGATTGTTTTTACGACGACGGCATAAGGTTTGAATGGTACGCTCAATTTCGAGCTCTCTACCAATCAAGGGATCAATACGACCTTGGCGTGCTTCTTCATTCAGGTTAGTGGTGTATTTTTCTAACGCACTGCTCGTATTTTCTGCATCCGCCTGACCAGAGTCGGCATTGCGTTCTTCCGCATCGGTGTCTTGGTCGATTTTGGTTGTGCCATGTGCCAAGAAATTGACTACATCGAGGCGCGTTATATCTTGTTTGTTAAGCAAATAGACGGCGTGAGAATCCTGTTCACTGAACAGGGCGACAAATAAACTCGCGCCTGTCACTTCTTTTTTATCTGAAGCCTGCACATGAAATACGGCGCGTTGTAATACCCGTTGAAACCCTAGCGTCGGTTGAGTTTCCCGTTGCACATCTTCAGGAATATACGAAATAGTTTCGTCAATAAATTGCGTCAATTGTCCGCGTAGCATTTTGATATTGCAAGCACACGCATTCATAATGGTTTCAGCCGCCGCATTATCTAGCAATGCCAGTAATAAATGCTCTACTGTGATAAATTCGTGACGTTTATCACGCGCATTTTTAAAGGCGGTGTTTAAGGTAACTTCAAGTTCTTTACTTAACATAAATGCTCCACTTTATACTTCTTCCATCGCACACAACAATGGATGCTGATGCTCGCGCGAATATTCATTGACTATATACACTTTAGTTTCTGCTACGTCTTTACTGTATGTGCCACATACCCCCACGCCTTGCGTATGTATTTGTAGCATGACCTGTGTTGCTTTGTCCTCAGGCATGGCAAAAAAACCCATCAAAATTTCAATCACAAAATCCATAGGCGTAAAATCATCATTTAATAAAATAACTTTATATAAGGGTGGTCGTTGTAGCCGTGGCTTAGCGTCCTTAACGGCTAAGCCTTCGCTATTATCATCTTGCGGATCAAAATCAGACATAATTACTACTACACAAAATATGTTACATGACGCTAACATAATGCCAATAGTAGTGTAATTCAAGCATAAATCTACTAGAGAGATATGTATTAGTGTAGTAGAGGGCGTTTTTTGCATAGCTATAAACTATATAGATAGGAAAAATAGGTATTACAGGACAGTATTTTTTTAAAAACAATTTTTCCCCTGATATAAAAAACACGAATGAATAAAGAACTACGCAGTTTGTTTCATAGTCTCAGTAATCCTGTTAGAATTTTCTTTAATGCTAGCAGAGGATGCTTAGGCTTACTCAATGACAGCATCATACAAAACAGTCGGGCAGATGGGGCTAGTCTGTGAAGTAAACGGTGCTTTAATGCCGTCAGTAGCAGAAACCTGTAGGTAGTGCGATACACGCCTGCTTCTGACTGTATCAGAAATCTTCGTTCCCTTTAGGGCGGGGATGATGTCAAAATACCATTCAGTCAAATGGATAAGAGTCTAGCTTAGTAGCTAGCGATCTTGGTTTTAATATTTCTTTGGAGTATTGCTATGAAAACACAACACCTATTATTTTGTCTGTTTGGCGTAATGGCATTGACTAATGTTGCTTATGCTGAAGTTAATTTTGGCAAAAAAATTCCCTCAGCCGATCAAGTGATTGACGCACTGAGTCCAGCTACGGCTCATCCAGACGCGACTACAGATGATGATTATGAAGGCGATGTCAATGGTAATAAAACCCGTTCTATTGATATGAGCAAGCTTAATGCCACGCCTAAATCGACTAAAATAAAGCCCAATAAAAAGCCAATCGCTACTCCTCGCCCATCTGAGACGACTGTGGCTGCGTTATCTATGGAAATTATCTTTGGCTATAACTCAGCAGACCTGACAGAAGCTGCAAAAGATCAGCTCAGACCAGTTGGAGAAGCATTGGCTTCTGGAAAACTACAAAATTTGAGTTTTATCGTTGAAGGTCATACTGATGCTATTGGTGGTCAATCTTATAATAAAACCTTATCTGAAGAGCGTGCTGCTTCAGTAAAAGCGTTTTTGGTTAATACCTTTAATATCGAACCCACGCATATCCAAATTATTGGCAAAGGTAAAAGTGATCTACTTGATCCTAATAATCCAGCAAGTGAAGTCAATCGGCGAGTACGCATTATTGCTATAAAATAAGACTATGAGTTTATTCATGAAGACACCGCTACTGGGATGATGTGAGCGACTGACTTTGTCAAGTATCGCGCGAAGACTCAGGTGCTTAGGACTACTCCACAAGCAAAATAAATCGCCCATTGCATTCAGCATGGGCGATGATGATTTGTCAAAGTTAACTTTTAAGGCTTGATTCTTTTATGCTCGAAAAATCGCACATCGATCCAAATGATAACGAAATGACTCGTATTCAATTAGCGGACTCAGACGCTAACAATGAGACGATAGTTAATCCAACCTTATCCACCACTTCTGCCTCTTTGCAAACGACTAACGAAGAAGCGACTCGCTTAATGACTAGCTATCCTGATGGGACACCTACTGATAGCCAGTTAACCATAGGTAGCGTGGTAAAAAATACCTTTGAACTGGTTGCGGTACTGGGTGAGGGGGGCATGGGTACGGTTTTTAAAGCTCTCAATAAAGTCTGGGAAGAAGTTGAAGCACGCGACCCTTATGTGGCTATTAAAGTATTAAAACCTGAATTATCAGCCAATAAACAACTGGTCAGATCGTTATACAGCGACTTTGACAGAACCAAAATGCTGGCAAACTGCCCGAACATCATTAAAGTTCATGGTTTTGATAGAGATGGTCCACACGTTTACATGACGATGGAATACCTGAGCGGAAAAACGCTAGGCGACTATCTCAAACATGAACCAATGAGTTTAATGCAAGCGTGGTTCATTATTGAAGGTATCGGTAACGCACTAGCTTATGCGCATGAAAATAACATCGTCCATCGTGACATCAAACCAGGTAATATTATTATTACCAACGAGGGTGTTGTTAAAGTGCTGGACTTTGGTATTGCCTCCAAAATTAACGAAAACGAAGGCGATGAAACCAAATTTGGTGGTCATGAATTAGGTGCATTAACCGTTGCCTATGCCTCACCTGAAATGCAAAGAGACTATCCGCCAGATGCGCGTGATGATATTTATGCGTTTGCTTGTGTCATCTACGAAATACTCACAGGCAAACAGTTTTACAAACAAAAAACCCATAAAGCTGCGCCAATTCATGGCTTAAACAGTCGGCAAATGGACATTCTAAATAAGTCCTTAGCGTTTGAAAGAGACTTGCGTACTGCTAATATCCGCGAATTACTGGATAAATTACGTCCTGTTAAAACCGCTTGGCTACAATATATTGGCATTGGTGGTAGCGCGTTTGTCGTAATAGGATTGGTGTTATGGGGTGCAAAAGAACTTGCCATAGATAAACAACCGCCTGTTGTCATATCTACACCTACACCTACACCTGTTACCGTACCCACTCAAACCCCAACGCCTGATTCCACACCTGTTACAACACAGCCCACTGTACCTACCGTTACAGCCGTGACAACACCTACGCCAATTGAACAACCTGTACCCACAGAGACCCCAAAACCTGAATCACAGCCGATTAAAAACCCACTTAGTCATAGTGCTAGCAGTAATGATGGCATCGTTCATCTACAAACATCCAAACCTGAATACAAAAATGGTGAAGCCTTTCATTTAAGTTTTATTCTAACAGAGCCGCGCTATGTGCGAGTGATTGACCGTGATGCTAAAGGCGAAATAACCACCTTACGCCCTAATCCTCGTCAACCCGATAAGTTACTCCCCGCCAATAAACAACACGTTTTTCCACCTGACAATATTGACGTGCCTGTACAAGGGATTGCTGGTAGTAGTACAGTCACCATCGTAGTCAGTGCCACGCCTTTTCCAAAAAATATTGAATTATTGAATAATGACGGCAGTATTGCTGAACAAGTACAAAGTGGTGCGTACTCATGGACACAAGCGCGTTACACACTGCGTTAACTCGGATTTGACATAAAATATTAAAATTAGTTTTCAATTGCCCATTTTGCTTAGCCATCAAAAGGATGGCGGAATACTTAAGCACATTTATTAACGCGATGTTCGACTTTTATTAGGGTGAGGGGAAATTGAAAGCATGACGACAAAGGCGTAGAGTTATTAGAGCGTGTTTTAAAAGTACAAAAGCAAGAGTAGAACAAGCACTTTTGCTCTTAATTTTGATAAAAAAGCGAACTAAACGAGTCAAGCGATACCCGACAGAATTGAGTAATAAGAAATGGAAGCTGCTGAAGCCGCTATTGCCAGAGGGATTATTAGGTGTTCGGTCAAGAAAGGTAAATTTACGCAGGATAGTGAATGGTATTTTGTATATAGTCCGAAGCGGATGTGCATGGAGGCTGATGCCGCAAGATATATTTTCTGCGTGGTAGACGGTTTATGGATACTATCGCGCATGGACGAAACAATGGGTATGGGAACGGAGTCACGATACATTGCGAGCGCAGGTGAGGCGTAAGGCGAGGCAGCACAAACACCCAACGGCAGGGAGTATGGAATGACCATCTTTTATCAGCTCTATACTTTCACAAGACCAACATCGGTAGGTTATTTTTTTCTTCTATCCTGATAGAAATTATCTGCTATCACTACAAATTTAGCCACTACCTTAATATTTAACTTTAACCACTTGATGTGGCTATGATGTGGCTACACTAAACAGGACAAAATCTTTTAAACTTTACGAAAGAAATAAAAGAGAGACCTAATGAGTAAATCAACACATCAAAGTTAGAC
>JGI20213J14113_1000202_pt1 | contig 13232 bp, 8 predicted proteins | sample WetSurMetagenome_3_FD_14113 | JGI IMG/M metagenome (IMG submission 14113) | reverse complement strand
AGACTTCAGGAAACTATAAAATACGTCGCTGATCCAACAAAATTATTTAGCTTACTTCAACAAGTTGATTTTGCTTTAGAAAGAATTGATGGTGGGTCATATGGACTTTGCGAGTTCTGTAACGATCCTATTGAACCAGAAAGATTATTGATGGATCCGCTTCTAACAGTTTGCCTTGACCATCTGAATCACCAGCAGAAAAAAGCACTTGAACAAGATCTCGAACTTGCCATTAAAATTCAGCGAAATCTTTTACCGGACAACAATCTTAAAGTAAATGGTTGGGAATTCAGTTATCACTACAGTCCGGCAGGACCTGTAAGCGGAGACTTTTGTGATTTTATAAAACTTGATGATCATTCTGTGCTTTTTGTTCTTGGTGATGTTTCGGGTAAGGGGATTTCAGCATCTTTAATGATGTCACATCTACATGCTTTAATTAGAAGTTTGCTCTCAATTAATTTACCAGTCAATGAAATAGTTGCTCGTGTAAATAGGTTATTCTGTGAAAGCACTTTGTCGACGCATTACGCAACAATGGTTTTCGGAAAAGCTAACAATTCTGGGAATATACAGTTATGTGTAGCAGGACATAATCCGCCTATGTTGATTACACACGGGAAAGTCGAGACTTTAAATTCAACTGGAATCCCCATTGGATTATTTTGTGAATCGGAATATGAAATGGTAAATATTGATATGCATAAGGGCGACTCGCTTGTTCTTTATTCAGACGGATTAACTGAAGCATCTGTAAACGAAATTGAATATGGAGAGGATAGACTTAAGCAACATCTTTGTCGGTCGATGAATTTATCTGCAAAAAGTTTGCTTGACTCGATAGTAATTGATCAGAAAAATTTTCTTAAAGATTCTGAATTGTTTGATGATATCACAATTTCTGTTTTAGCCAAAACCAATTAACTTGTCAGCGCAATAGAACAAATCAAAAAAAGTTCTAGTCACATCAAATTATTGTTGACGATTAACAATTAAAAAATTATTTTGAAACCGAACTTTAAATTCTTCTGACTTTCGCTCAACAAAAAATACAATCTATTTAAGGAGGTGCTAATGCGATTAAGCATTGGAATTTTTGTGGTTGTTTTGCTTTTTGAAGCTTGCAGTATTGAAAAAACAAAGCAAGCACCACTGTTTGATAACCTGGGAACTTTGAATTTCCCTATCACGACAAATTCTGAGTTAGCTCAAAAATATTTTAACCAGGGAATTATTCTTGCTTATGGTTTTAACCACGAAGAAGCATTCCGTTCTTTTGAAGAAGTCGCAAGATTAGATTCGAACTGTGCAATGGCATACTGGGGAATGGCATATGTGCTTGGTCCGAATATAAATCTTCCAATGGATGCTGGAGTAGTTCGCACAGCCTACGAAGCAATTCAGAAAGCAAATTCTTTGCTAGATAATGAAACACAAAGAGAAAAAGATTATGTGATGGCGTTATCAGAGAGATATTCTGCTGAAGCTATGGAAGACAGAACTCCATTAGACCAAGCTTATTCTGATGCAATGCGAAATCTCTCAGCTAAATATCCCGATTATCTTGATGCTGCAACAATGTACGCTGAATCAATTATGGATCTTCATCCATGGGATTACTGGCTGAAAGATGGAACAGCACAACCATGGACACCAGAACTGCTGGCAGTTCTTGAAAGTGTAATCAAAAAAAATCCAACTCATCACGGAGCTAACCATCTTTATATTCACGCAGTTGAAGCTTCAAAAAATCCGCACCGTGGATTGGAAAGTGCGGACAGATTAAAATTTCTTGCACCCGGAGCCGGACATCTTGTTCATATGCCTGCTCATATTTATATAAGAACAGGAAGATATCATGAAGGCTCACTTGCAAACATTCGTGCTGTACAATCTGATGAAGAATATATCAATCAATGTAACCAGCAGGGATTCTATCCGCTTTCATATTATCCACACAACTATCACTTTTTGTGGGCAACAGCTACACTCGAAGGTGACAGTAAAACGGCAATTGATGCTGCACTTAAAACCTCTCAGAAACCGCCAGATTCAATGATGAGTGTTTGTGGTTATGAAACGCTTCAGCATTTTGCAGCAATACCGCTTTATGCATATGTAACTTTTGGTAAGTGGGATGAAATACTTAATTATGAAAAACCAAAAATTGACAGACCTTACATTGTTGCAATCTGGCACTATGCACGTTCAATGGCATATATAGCAAAAAATAATTTGACTGACGCTGAGGCGGAGATTATCAACTTAGAAAGTTTTCGTAAAAATGAAACTATCGATAGTCTTCTTATCTGGGGATTTAATTCAGCAGGCATCTTGGTTGATATTTCATATGAAATTGCTCGGGGTGAGTTGGAGGCAAAAAAGAAAAATTATTCTGCAGCAATCCTACATCTTGAAAAAGCAGTTGAATATGAATACACATTACAATATGACGAACCCCCAACCTGGTTTTATCCTTGTCGACAAAATCTTGGTGCGATATTAATTGAAGCTGGAAAGTATGAAGAGGCAGAAAAAATTTATAGAGAAAATCTTAATGATGTTCCTGATAACGGTTGGGGGTTATTTGGCTTACACCAGTCATTATTGAAACAAGGCAAAACTGACGAAGCTGCCGAAATTCAGAAAAGATTTGATGAGGCCTGGAAATTTTCTAACATTAAGCTAACTTCATCAAGAGTTTTATAGAGTTGTTGAGGCACTAAATACGCTATTTTTTGACCATTTTCGGAGGAGTTGAAATAATTAGTTAGGTAATAGCAACTGTTTTTTTTAGTTTTGAACCCTCCGGTAATAGACCGGTTTTTTATTAAACATTTTTTTGGAGTTCTAGTGAGTACTAAGTTATTTGTGGGTTCTCTCCCATGGTCGGTTAACGACGACAAGTTAAAAGAAGCATTTGAAGAACACGGAAACGTTGTTTCTGCTAAAGTAGTTACAGATCGTACTACCGGCAGATCAAGAGGATTCGGATTCGTTGAAATGGGAAGTGCCGACGATGCTAAAAAAGCTATTAAGGCTTTAAATGATTCGGAATTAGGCGGAAGAAATATCGTAGTTAATGAAGCTAAATCTCGTAACTAAAAACTTATTCCAGTTTTAAATTCTGAAAAGGCGTCCATCTGGACGCCTTTTTTGTTTTTAAATATTTTGTTATAAAATAAATAACCCCCGAATAAACGGGGGTTAATAGAAATTACGATTTAATTATTGAAAGAAATACCTTATCCCAACCTGCATTTGCCAGCGGGAGTTCACACCAGGATCATCAACATAAGTTGTTGTTGTAGCTCCCTTATAGTTAAAGTTGGGTTCGCCGTTTCCATCAAAACCAACCAACTCAAGTGGATTTGTTGCAGCAGAACTTGCAATTTTCCTTACACCCCATTCCGAACTGAGTAAATTAGGAAGATTTAATATGTCGACACTAAGCTGGAATGTATGTCTCATACTTCCCAAGACGAATGCAAAATCCTGCATAAATCTGAAATCAATATTCCACCACCAGGGGTTAACAGCGCCAAATCTTTCTGCAATTTCACCACGATGCTCTTTAAGGTAATCATCCTGTTCGATAAATGAATTTAATTTATTCCATTGTTCTTCAGGGGAGATTGTCTGCCCATTCTCATCTTCATAAGGTACCAAATTGATATCGCTCTGATTTTCGGGAATATAAATCAAGTCATTCCCTGTTTGACCATCACCGTTAACATCTCCAGCATAAACAAATGAATATCTGTTTCCGCCGGCACCGGCAAACTTATTACCTTCAGATACTTCAAAAAATAATCCGAAGTGAGACTCCCAATTATCATTCCAAACATGTGAATAAATAGCATTGCCGGTTATTCGGTGTCGCATTCCAAATTCTGAGTAACTTAATTCCGGTTTGTTCGGGTCACCCTGTACCGGATTTTCGGCAAAAAGTACGCTTGCAATTTCAGTTGATTTTAGCAGACTTTTCGCTTCTTGATAAGCATAAGCCAGACCCGTCTGAAGACCGAAATCAAATTGCTTGCGCAGCTGAATTGTTCCGCTGTAATGATAGCCTTCGTCCGAATTATCAATTACATAAACACCACCGAAGAATGGGACTGTATCGCCTTCAACTGGTACAAAAGTGTTTAAGCGGTTGTTGCCGCTTTCATCTGTAAAGTATGGTCTGCCATCTGCAAGGTATCTAGCAGGCTCAGTCAGGTTAGCATTTCTTACATAAATTGAGTTTAAATCTTTACCATAAATAAATTCTACTGTGGCAAGTAAACCACCGGGTAACATGTGGTCAATTGCAATATTCGAATTCCAAACTTGCGGCCACTTAAAATCTTCAACCATACCATTCAGATCGAATGACTGCTGCAATACGGCATCATCTTTTGAGGTAACAGGATCAGCATTTGGATAAAGATTCGGATTAGGGCCAGGGTTTGAAATAACATTTCCTACCCAAACAAAAGGAAGACGACCCGTGAAAATTCCGGTACCTCCGCGCAACTGCGTTGTTCTATCACCGGTAATATCCCAGTTAAATCCAACTCGTGGGGAGAACAATGTCTGGACGCCAGGCAGCTTACTTTGATCAATGATTTCAGAATTATCAGCTTCATCAAGAAGAAATAGACTTCTTGAAAATGGATTATCCACCGGTTCAGTAAAATACATTGGTAAATCTACTCTTACGCCCGCAGTCAAATTAAATACAGGTGAGACACTAAATTCATCCTGAACATAAAATGATAGTTGACCAACTTCAATATTTTCACCTTTATATGGACTTCCTGCCACCGGGTCTACAAATGATTCTCTGAAATCAATAAAATTTTCAGACGTCGGATCAGTAGCATCAAAGAACTCATCGAGTGACCCAAATGTTGTTCCGCCAAACGGAGCTGGAACCATAAATAATCCATAGCGGAAAATGTTGAATGCATTGAAGAAACTGAAATACTCAAATGTGCTTCCAGCAGTAACAACATGCTGACCAAGGAAATAGCTGAAGTTATCTGTAATCTGCAAAACATCCTGATCCAAAATATTGTGAATTGAGAATGGCTCATGCCCTATTGTGGTGTAATTAACTCCATCTACATCAATTTGAATGGTCGGGAATGGTTCACTAAAAGGATCTCTGTTATCCCTGAACCTGTTATAGCTTGCAAAGAATCTGTTTGCAAAACTCTCTGACCTTGAATTTAATTCTGCGGCAAGTGAGTTCAACTTGTTATTAATCCTGTATCCGGAATTCTGGAAAGGCAAGCTTGTTTCGTTTGGACCTCTTCCTCCATCGCTCAAAACAAAAGGATGTGGGGGTAAATCTCTCCTTGCATCAAGCCGATTGTATCTAAGTGTAAAGTTATTATTCTCATTAATATTCCAATCCAGCTTAAGTAATATTTTTTCATTTTCCGTGTCGTGAATGAAATTTTCATATTCCCCGGTATCATAATTATAAACTTGTTTCATTCTTGCTCTGATAGAATCCATAACGCTGGCTCGAACCCTAGACTCACCAAATTCAATTTTCCCATCACCATTATCAGCTACAAAGTTCGTCCCGGGATCTTCTCTGCGTTCTATTTCGCCATTGAGAAAGAAAAATAATTTATCTTCTACGATTGGCCCGCTTACAGAAAAACCAGTTTGATTAAATGAAAGATCGGGGTTTGCAATAACTTCATTATTACTTACTGTGTTTCCAAGTAAAGCTTCATTCCTGAAGAAACTATACAATGATCCCTGGTAACGGTTTGTTCCGGACTTTGTTACAACGTTTATACCCGCACCTGTAAATCCACCTTGTCGAATATCATAAGGGGCAATTGATACCTGGACTTGTTCAACCGCATCATAAGGAACGGGCTCTGCATTTGTCTGACCACCTGGAGCTGGGTCATCCAAACCAAATGGATTATTAAAATAAGAACCGTCAAGAGAAATGTTATTGTAAAGCCAGTTTTTACCGCCGAAGCTGTAGTTACCATCGCTTCGCGGATCCAATCTTGTTAAATCTCTAATACTTCTCTTGATTGTCGGCAAAGTTTGAATTTGCTCTACGTCAACGTAAGTTGCTGCGCCGGTTCTATTACTATTTAAGACTGCGTCCTGCTCGGCAGTAACAACAACTTCACCAACCGTAACAGCCTGGCTTTCTAAGGTGAACTCTATCCGGAAATCTTGGCCAAGATTTAGATTTATGTTTTCCTTCTTTTGAGGATTATACCCAATATAAGACACAGTAACAGTATAGGGACCCCCTACCCTAAGGTTGGGTAAATTAAAAAATCCATTATCTCTTGTAGCTGCCCCATATTGGCTGCCACTAGGTATATGTTCCGCTATTACGTTCGCTCCTGGCAATGGATTCCCATCAGCATCTTTTACAATTCCGTTCAGCGATGCTGTGGTCACGCCTTGAGCCAATATTGTCTCCGGTAAAACTATAAGAAAGGATACCAGAAATAGAAGTGGTAGAAATTTTACTTGCATGTGCTCTCCTTTTTTATAAATGAATAATTAGTTATTTGGAACGAGTAAAATTTTTAGTTTTAGTACGGATGAATTCTTTTTGTACCAACATAAAATAGTATTTGTTCATTTTATCTCAAACTATAATATTCCTCATCGTTCTATAGATTCCGACATTGCACACACCCATTACAATAATCCAAGATTATAAGTCTTAACTTTATGCATAAATGATCTCAGTTTCCGCTCATCAAGGTGGTTGTTCGTTCTTACGCCGCTGCAAATATCTAATCCAAACGGCTGGACGACTTCAATAGCTTCATTAACATTATCAGGATTTAATCCCCCTGCCAGAAAAACGGGAATTTTAACTTCATCCACTATTTTTCTGCTGATTTCCCAATTATGTGTTCGTCCCGTTCCTCCAAGCTCTTTTATTTTTAGCTTTGGATTTCCTGAATCAAGAAGCAATGCATCCACATAATTACTTACACTTGTTGCTTCTTCAATTGATTGATCATCAATAACGTGGATGACTTGCACAAGTTTTACTTCTGGCAGATATTCTCTTAGTTTTTTAAGTTCATCATGCGGCAAATTGTCGACAAGTTGAAGCGTGTTTGTTCTGGTTTTTGAATGCTGATCAATAATTTCCTCGGCTTTTTGCTTGCTGGTTAATAGGAAGGTTGCAATCGGTGGAGGAATTTTTGAAACTATTTCCGCAATAATGTTATCATCAATAACTCCCGGCCCACTCGGCATTTCAGAAACCAATCCGAGTGCTGAAGCTCCATATTTTATCGCTAGCATTGCTTCTTCAACAGATGAAATACAGCAGATTTTTACACGAATCGTTGTTTTGACTATGGTCGATATATTGTTCTTTACCATATATTAAAAATATTTATTTGATTATTAATTTTTATAAAGACAACTTTACAAGTAAGAGCAATGAAATTCTCTTCAAAAACTAATGTTATATGAAAAATAAATCGAATGGATTAAAAATAAAATTTGTTCCCTGTAATGGATGTACTCTATGCTGCCAGGGTGATGCTGTTAGAATAACTGAAGAAGATAATGCCGATGAATATCTGACCGAACCTCATCCATATATTCCTAACGAATTGATGATTGCTCACAAATCCAATGGCGATTGTATTTATCTTAATGATACCGGCTGCAGCATTCATGATCGGGCTCCATCACTTTGCAGAAGTGCTGACTGCAGATCACTTGCATTGAAATATGATTTCGATACAGCAATGCAACTTCATAAAATGAAAAGAATAGATATCCGTGTTTGGGATAAAGGTAAAGACCTATTAAAAGAAATGAAACAGAATCGAAAATAAAGCGTGAATGTTTAAACACTGGTTTAAAATACTTCTGTTTATTGACCTAAGACTATAGCAACTCTTCGCGTAACCATCAATATTTTTGCTATCCAAACATTTGCTTTTAGACAATTAATCTCTTAAAATTCCTTTGGGGGAATAATTCATCTTTCTAAATCCAATTTATAGGAGGTATCATGTACAAACAATTTGTTTGTGCTTTTCTTTTTTCAGCAATCGCTTTTTTTTCATCAACATCTTTTGCGCAGGATTCAAATGACTTTCACGTTGTTCATGTTCAAACGTTTAAGATGAGCGGTGTTATGGGCGATGATGTCGAGGCTTTTAACGAAACTTTAAAAAGACAAGCTCAAACCATTAACGGCGATTCACGTGTTCTCCGGTCCTATGTTTTAAGACATTTCTGGGGAGTTGACAGCCGAGATATGGTTTTGATTACTGAATTCGAAAATTCTGAGGCTCTATTTTCTTTTTATAATGAACTTGATTCAATATTTGAGAATGTATTTTCTCAGGAACAAAGAGATAAAGACGATGCTCTTTGGAATAAATATGTTGGACAACACTCAGACGAGATCTACAGGGTTGTTTCTGACACAAGAAAATAATTGAAAAGAAAATCACAGAGGTTTTGATTTTCATATTAAAGAGCTTCTATTTTGAAGCTCTTTATTTTTTTAAAAAGATAAAATGATGATTCAAAAACATCTGTTTGATAAATATTTGCATCTGCTCGGCGTCGAAAGATCTTTCCCGTCATATCGGATGCTCTGTCAAATTATTAAAGCCCATCTCATAAAAGTACCTTTTGAAAATATTTCGAAACTTCTTTATAAAAAACAGGGATTGAATTACATTCCTGATCTTTCCACATACCTTGATGGAATCGAGAAATATAAATTTGGAGGAACGTGCTACGCGAACAATTATTTTCTCTACCTTCTCTTAAAAGATCTGGGCTATGATATAAAACTTTGCGGTGCAGATATGAAGAATCCCGATATTCATATTATCAGTATTGTTAAAATTGATAACAAGGAATACCTGATCGATGCAGGTAACGCCGCACCATTTTTTGAACCACTACCAACATTTCTGACTGAAGATTATATTATCGAATTTGGTAATGAGGAATACATCCTAAAACCAAAAGATGAAACAGGAAAAATAAAAATCGAACAATACTCTGATGGGAAACTTCAGCATTGGTACACAGCCAAACCGCGTGAGAGACTGATTGGAGAATTCGATAAAGTTATAAAAGCTTCTTATTCAGATGATGCAATTTTTATGAACGCTATTCGTATCACCAAATTTTTAGAAGCCGGTTCGGTTGTAATCAAGAATCTTTCTCTGACTGAAACCATCAACAATGAATCTTCAACAGTCAAAATAACTCTCAAAGATATGCCTTTTATAATCCAGGAAAAATTTGGAATCCCCGCAGAGGTTGTATCCGAAGCTATCGGTCATTTTACAGAACTGCGGGATATTTATGCTTAACTATTCTCATTAACTTCTTTTCCGGGGTACACATACACGCCGAAATCAATTTTTCCCATCATCCAAAGTTGATAAGGAGAATAAAATTATTTTGCACAGTTTTTTTATCCTGTGTAACGAATTGGTACAACTAATTTTTCCCATTATAACGAATTGTTAATAAATGGTCAGTGGCACAGTTATTGGCAATTCTTTTAAGAAAATGAGGGTTAAACGTGCGATTCTGATCGCAGTGAGTAATAATTCAAAATAAATTGATTTCTCATTTATGCTAATCTATTCTTTCCCTTATCATTACCACAGCATAAATTTTAAATCATTCATAAAAGGTTTAATATTTTAATTAGATTAGATAAAAACCTGGAGGCAAAATTGTTAAGCGCAATTCAACGCATTGACCAAATCTCTACAAATGAAAATCAAATTAGTTTCTCCTATGACCTTGTTCACACTGAAGATGCTAATAACTTTAGAATCCGATGCTGCAACTGGGCTCATCAGAGTAGGTTACGAAGAGGTTCTCATCAAAGCCCATCTAATGAAAATGAAAAATACATAAATCTGCCTGATAAGAGAGGGAGCTACAATGCATAATAAAACGGGGGGCGATGGTAAAGAATTTACGGGAGATCTTAACAGTACCGGGCTGGAAGGAGAGTTAAAAAAATCACAATATTACCCTCTGATTTCCGAAGCTCAGAAATTAATTCATGAAAAAATTCCAAATGAGATTTGCAACACAGATAAAGTTGCCGCAGCAGAAGTCGGGCTTCGCGAGGAAATATTTGAAGGCATCAATTATAAGAGAGCCGTTGTTTATCTTATGTCAAACGGATGTGAATGGGCGTTAAAAAGTGCCCACGGGTGCCTGATGTGCGGACATCTGGCAAAACAAACAAGAAGAGATAAAACTATTTCTGTTGATGATTACCTGAAACAATTTGAAGAGGAGTTTGAGCTAATTGATTTTGAGAAAAATCCGATTTTAAATCTCTATAATAACGGTTCTTTCATAAATGATAGCGAAATACCAGCAGCAGCAAGAAGAGGAATGTTAAAAAAAATAAATGGGAATCCGCATATAAAAATGCTCGTGATAGAATCTCGCCCGGAGTTTGTAACAGAAGAAAAAGTACGCGAAATAAAAGAACTTGTTCCGGACAAGCATGTTGAAATTGGTGTTGGATTAGAAATTAAAGATGATTTTTACAGAGGTATTTGTATAAACAAAGGATTTTCTCTCCATCGGTTTAATGCCGCCGCTGAACTTATAACGAAATATCTGAATCTGCGTACCTATGTACTCTTGAAACCACTATTTCTAACTGAAAAAGAAAGCATTGACAATGCTATTGAGACGGTTGAACATTCTTTTGAAGTTGGAGCAACAACAGTTTCACTGGAAGCAAGCACAATACAGGACTACACTCTAATGAGTTATTTCTATAAACATGGATTGTACACAACACCATGGCTTTGGAGTATATTGGAAATTGTGAAAAGAGCTAAACCAACTGGGAAGCTGATTGTTGGATTATTCAAATTTTTCCCATCACCATCAGCGGTTCCAAATAATTGCGAACTTTGTAACGAAAAAGTTATGAATACAATTATTCAATACAACCAAACTCTCAACAAAAGAGCTTTTAACGGATTAACCTGCGATTGTAAAAATGAGTGGGAAGAAGTTTTAAAGGAGAAGCCTATGCCATTCGATGAAAGACTTAAACCGATCCCCGAGTTGTTAGCGGAATTAAAACTCGCTTCTAATTAAAATAAATTTTTCAGAAGAACGGAGATAAACCAATTCAATTTAATTATATTAATTAATTGATATATTATTATCGTTCTTATTTAAACTAGTACCCGGTTCACGATTATTTTTAAATAAAATTAATTCTGATTATTAATAAAGATGTCCCAACAGCTACTCTTAAAAGATAAAGACCAAGAACAAATTTTGTTTCAATTTAATGATACAAGGATGCAATACCCGGAAAACAAGCTGTTTCATGAATTGTTTGAAGAACAGACAGCAATTTCTCCAAATAACATTGCAGTAATTTTTAAAAATTATAAGCTCACATACACTGAACTCAATCAGCGTACAAATCAGCTAGCAAGAAAATTGCGGGATAAGGGTGTTTGTTCGGACCAAATCGTAGGATTAATGGTTGATGATAATTCTATCGAAATGATAATTGGTATGTTAGGAATATTAAAGGCCGGTGGTGCATTCCTGCCAATAGATCCCGATTTCCCAAAAGACAGAATAGATTATATGGTTCAGGATAGCAGCATTCAATTATTGCTGACCGCCGGAAAATTTAGCTATGATGTTCATTTTGATGGAGAAATAATCAATCTTGAAACTGAAACCTTATTTACGGGCGAGAATTCAAATTTAGAAAGAATAAATCATCCCAACGATCTTGCTTATGTGATTTATACTTCGGGATCAACTGGGAAGCCAAAGGGTGTTCAAATCGAGCATACAAGTATTGTCAACCAGATTTTCGGATTGGAAAAGATGTACGATTTTGACAGTTCTTTGAACCATATCCTGCTGGCACCATTTACTTTTGATCCGTCTGTTCAGCAGATTTTTTTACCTCTTACGTCTGGCGGAAAACTATTTCTTGTACCAAAATCAACTAAACATAATGTCAAGGAATTGTGGGAGTTTATTGTCTCTAACAGAATCGATATTGTAAATACAGTTCCATCATTAATGAGTCTGTTGCTCGATCATGCTGAAGGCTCAGAAGAATTACACTTCAAATTTATTATTCTTGCCGGAGAAGCATTCTCAAAAAATCTTTACTTAAGATTAAAAGAAATTCTTTCAGCAGAAATAATTATTAATATTTATGGACCAACAGAAGCAACAATTAATACAACCTTGTATGAGTGTAACCCAAACGAAATAAACGGTACAATTCCAATTGGTAAACCGTTGACGAATTATACCGTCCTCATTCTGGACGAGAATCTAAACTTGACTCCTGTTGGCGTGCCTGGAGAGATTTGCATTTCCGGTATTGGTTTGGCCAGGGGATATTTAAATAATCCGGATTTGACAAACGAAAAATTTGTTGCCAATCCGTACCTGCCGGGCGAAAAGATGTACCGAACTGGAGATATGGGCAAATGGACTGCTGACGGGAACATAGAGTTTCTTGGTCGAATTGATTACCAGGTTAAGATAAATGGGATGCGGGTTGAATTGGGAGAGATTGAATCTGCGTTAAGTGAGCATCCTTCTGTGCAAGAATCTGTTGTTGTTGATTTAAAAGACAACACAGGGATGGTCCGTTTGATTGCATATGTTAATCCAAATCAAAAAGTTACTCTTCGTATTAATGAACTTCGTAAGTTTATGAAAGAAAGACTGCCAGATTATATGGTTCCCTCTTCTTTTATACTAATGGATACCTTTCCGCTAACTCACAACGGGAAGGTTGATCGCAAAGCGTTACCCAAGCCAGAACAAATTAATGCGGTAGAAAAAGATATGTATCTGCCGCCACGAGATGAGTTGGAAATTCGTATAACAAATATCTGGGAAAAGATCTTGCGAGTAAAACATATAGGAGTAAAAGATGAATTCTTTGACCTTGGCGGTACGTCGCTGATGGCTATGGATTTGTTTGCAATGATTGAAAAAAAATTTGGTCAACGTCTTCCTCTTGCTACAATTATTGAAGCACCCACAATAGAAAAGCTTGCTAAAATTATTTCTAACAGAGAAAGTTCAGCATACTGGTCTCCACTTGTTGCAATTCAACCAGAAGGAACGAATCCGCCATTCTTTTGCGTGCACGGACACAGGGGGAATGTGATTGGTTTTCATGATCTAGCAAAATATATGGGTAAAGATCA
>JGI20213J14113_1000196_pt1 | contig 13516 bp, 10 predicted proteins | sample WetSurMetagenome_3_FD_14113 | JGI IMG/M metagenome (IMG submission 14113) | reverse complement strand
AGATCACTTGGAAAAAATACTTTCCTGATGGGTGTGCCCGGTTCAATTTCACGTGATCTGGTAAATGTTGCGGATGGAATAATTGAATATCAGCCTGAAAAAATTAAACATAAAGAATCGAAATCATTGCAGACTCCTCAAAAGAAAGTAAGCAGTCAAATTGAGGATAGTATCATATCGCTCTTGAAGAAAGAAAATCGCAGAGTGAATGTTGCAACTATCGGAATAAAAATTAAAAAGGAACATCCGACATTCAATCACAAAGAATTTGGCTACGATAAACTATCACAATTTCTTGACAGCTTTTCACAAATTAAAGTCGAGTATGATGAAGATAAGCTGGTTGCTTATGCAAGCTTAGTAAAATAAGTTTAGTGAGCTTTTTTCAGCATTAGAAAATTACCTGCGGTTATTAATACAACACCAACCAATGCAAATAAGCTCCAAGTATATTCTTCAAAAAATGTTGAAAGCAAAAGAGCGATAATTGGAAAAACTAAGGTTACATAAGCAGCCCTGTCCGCTCCGATTTTACCAAGCAGCGTTAAGTAGCTGTAGAAAGCTATAATAGAACCGAATACTGCCAGGTAAATCAATGAGCCGATATACCGGAAAGAAGTATCAAAGCTTAAAGGCGTATTAGTAATAAAAACCAGTAGAAGCATTAACAAAGCTCCATAAAACATTCCATAAGCATTTGTCTGCACAACGGGCAGTTTGTTTTTTTGATTATATGCTGAAATTATATTTCCAAATGAAGCAGCTATAACACTTAGGAAAGACAGTATCAATCCCAATGATTCTTCACTGGAGAAATTAAATGCGAGCAGATGATCCTTAAAGACCAATATGATTCCAATAAAGCCAATCAATGCACTGGTTAAAACATTTAATCGGATTTTAGATTTTAGAAATATGAAACCGTTAAAAATATTTAGGAAAATTATTGTAGAGAAAATAACAGCGACAAGTCCGCTTTTAAGATGGACTTCTGCCAGGTAAACCAGCCAGTAATTTATTCCAAACAGAAATACTCCCTGAAGTGCCATAAATAAATGCTGCTTTGCATTATACTTTAAATTCATCTTAATCACACTGCAGTAGACAAAAAGAATTATTGCTGCGAGCAAAAAACGGTAGAAGACAGATATTAACGGATCAACCATACCAAGCTGAAAAGTTATTGCAAGCCAAGTCGAACCCCAGATGAATGCCGGAATTACATAAAGGATAAAATTTTTCATAAATGCTTCTGCTTTTTACTTCTTTTATTTTTCTTCTGCAAACCTGTTCCTAAGTTCAACCGGTTTTGTTTTTGCTTTCATCTTCAAATTCAGCATTTCCACAAAAACAGAGAATGCCATTGCAAAGTAGATATAACCTTTCGGAATATGCTGTTCAAGTCCTTCGGCAATAAGTGATACACCGATTAAAAGTAAAAATGAAAGTGCAAGCATTTTAACTGTTGGATGTTTCTCGACAAAATTGCTTATGCTTTTGGAAGATGCCATCATCACTCCGACAGCTATTACAACAGCAAGAATCATTATTATGATATTGTTCGCCATCCCGACAGCAGTAATAACAGAGTCCAAAGAAAAAACAATGTCAAGCAAGAGAATCTGGACAATTACATTTGAAAAAGATTTTGCTTTTCTGTGGGACTCGTGTATTTCACCGCCTTCAAGCTTGTCGTGAATTTCAAAGGTGCTTTTTGCAATTAGAAATAATCCACCGCCGATTAGAATTAAATCTCTTCCGCTTATTTCTTGTCCAAGTACTGTAAACAATGGAAGAGTTAATTTCATTATCCATACAATTGAAAAAAGCAAAAGTATTCTTGTAATCATTGCAAGTCCTAAACCAGTTAGTCTTGCTCTGTTCTGCTGTTCCTTCGGAAGCTTGCCGGAGAGGATTGAAATAAAAATAATATTGTCAATGCCTAGCACAATTTCAAGCACTGTTAAAGTTAAGAGTGCAATTAACGATTCAGGGTTTGTTATCCATTCCAAGATGTTATTCCAATATTGTTATAAAAATATTGTTAAAATTAAAAAAGCTATCATATAAAATCAGCAAATTTTCCAGTCACAATTTTTATAAGATCCTCTGGCTTAATCCTAATTTGCATACCTCTGATTCCGGCACTAACAGAAATTTCATCAAAGAGTTGTGCAGTTTCATCAATGAAAGTCGGGTAATGTTTTTTCATTCCAATTGGCGAACAACCACCTTTTATGTAACCCGTTAACGGAAGCAATTCTTTTTCTTTGATCATTTCAATCTTTTTATCACCGCAGACTGAAGCTGCTTTTTTCAGATTCAGTTCTTCAGTTACTGGAATGCAGAATACGTTAATGCCGGTTTTTTCTCCTCTTGTAACTAAGGTTTTAAAAACTCTCTCCGGTTCAACACCAATTTTATTTGCCACTGTAGTCCCGCTCAAATCACTTTCATCAACATCATAAATTAAAGTGGAATGAGTAATATTGCTGGATTCAAGCAAACGAACTGCGTTTGTTTTCTGAGTTTTCAATTTCTGTTAGGTGTATTGTTTGGCTTTGATCTCTTCATAGGTGAGCTCTAATGATTCAGCGGAAAGAAGAAATTTTGTGTAATCTTTTTGCGGATTATCAAATACTTCATTTGTTAAACCACTTTCGACAATTTCACCATCCTTTAAAATGATGACTTGGTTAGCAAGGTTTCTAAGTATTCTCAAATCGTGGCTGATACAAATCATAGTTAGATTAAATTCTCTGTTCAATCTTTTGAAGAGATTGACCAGATTTAGTTGCGATTCAACATCCTGGGCGGAGAAAGGTTCATCAAGAATGAGTAAGTCCGGTTTTACTGCAAGTAATCTGGCAATTGCTGCTCTTTGCTGTTCACCACCGCTTAATTCCATTCCTCTTCGTTCATAAAGTTCTTTAGGAAAGCCGACAGAATCTAAAATATTCTCTCTTTCCCTTCCAATGTAATCTTTATGGATCCTGTTTATTTTTAGTGCTTCATCAATAATAGTAGAAATTTTCCCGAAAGGATTTAAAACTTCTCCGTGATTCTGGAAAAGAATTTGAATCGGTCTGCTTCTTTTATTACTATTTATATGTTCCGAATCTAAAATAATTTTTCCGCTGTCTGGGTTTATCAATCTGGCAATTACTTTCGCAAGAGTTGATTTACCTCCACCGGATTCACCGCAGATCCCGATTATTTCACCCGATTCAACTTCGAACGAAACATTTTTCAAAATATCGAACTGCTTTTTCGTTTCCTCCTTGACAATAACCGAATAAGAAATATTTTCAACTTTAAGCAGTGACATTACCTATCTCTTTAAATGAGCCAATAAAATTTTTCACATTATCATTGGTTGAAGTCATAAATTCATCCGAAGTAAAAAACTGAGTTAAGCTTCCATCGGACAAATACGCAATATAATCCGATGATTTAATTGCGAAGTTAATATCTTGTGTTACGATCAGAACTGATTTATCATTATCTCTAACGAAGTTCTTCATCTTTAACAGAATAAGATTCATAACTGCATAATCAACACCTGAAGTAGGCTCGTCAAGAATAAGAAGATCTGGATTCGCAAGGAGAGTAAGAACGATTAAAAGTCTTTGAGCCATTCCACCGCTTAATTCATAAGAATGAAGACCGGATAATTTTTTATATGTTGGCAGCAAAAAGAATAGCAAAAGTTCTTCAATCTTTAGCGGACTTACATTTGTAAGATCGAAGTAATACTTGATTTTTTTGAGTGGATCGAAACTATTGGCAGCATCTTGAAAAACATAACGAATGTTGTGCTTTCTTATTTCTCTTAATTTTTCTACTGATGAAATCAGTAAATCCTCCCCGTTGAAGACAACTTTTCCTTTTACTTCATAGTCTGTTATTGGAAGAAGTGCAGTGAGCGATTTTATAAGAGTTGATTTACCCGAACCGTTTTTACCGAGTATAATGTAGACTTTACCTTTCTCGAGATCAAACTTTATGTCTTTAATAATGGTTCGTGCTTTTTCTTCATCAAGTATGGAAACTGAATTTATGTCTACATTAAGCATCTGTCCAAATGAGTTTTTCTTTTACTCAACAAAATAATAAATTGATGTGAGAAATTACTATTTGTAATACACAATCCATTGAATGAACATTAAAATCTTAAAACTGCTTCTACTTTCTCTTTTATTTTTCCTAATTATTTCGTGCAATTCAAATCAAACTTCACCAAATTCTCGAATCATCATCGGGATATCTGCTGATGTTCAGACATTTAACTCGCTGTTTGCATTCAGCTATGAGGAAAGCGCAATTGTTGATTTACTTTATCCAGGTTTGCTGGATTTTAAATGGAATTCTGAAAAAGGTGAATTAGATACATATCCAATGATTGCGCAAAGTTGGCAATGGTCAGAAGATTCTTCTTACATAAAGTTTTTCCTGCGGGATGATATTTTTTGGTCGGACGGAACAAAACTTACGTCTGCCGATGTTGTTTTTTCTTATGATATTTTCTCAGATCCTGATGTGCAAAGCCGTTTGTTCGGAACTTTCGATTATCTTTATACGGATGCAGAGGGACATATCGATATTGAAAAAACTTTTAAAGTTATTTCTGCAAATGAATTTGAAATGCATTTCCCTGAAAATTCGATTGCTGATTTGGTAAAGATTTCTATTCCTGTAATACCTGAACATATTTTCTCTAATATTAAAAGAGATCAGCTTGCGAGCAGCGAAATTAATTTTAATCCTGTTTCGAGTGGTCCTTTCAAATTGAAAAAATGGGACAGAAATCAAACAATAACTTTAGTCCCCGATAGTAATTCATTTCTTTTTACTTCTGGTCAAGTTTCCGAGTTAGTGTTTAAAGTTGTTCCTGACTATACATCGAGAATTTTGCAGCTCAGGAAAGGAGACATAGATTTAGTTGAATTGGTCAAAGTAGAAGATATGAACGATATTAAAGCTGAAAATAAATTGTCAGTAATTAATCTTGTTGGAAGAGAATACGATTATATTGGCTGGAACAATATTGACCGGGAAGCATTTTCTGTCGGAAAGATCAAACCTAATAAGCTATTTGGAAGCAGAAACGTTCGCAAAGCTTTGACAATGGCAATCGATAGGGAAGCAATACTTGATGAATACTTATTGAAGCAGGGAGAACTTGCCGCATCTCCTGTTTCCCGGATTTTTAAACTGGCATTTAATAATGAAGTGAAACCTTATGAATATAATCCACAGGCAGCAAAGCGACTTTTAGCTGAGGATGGATGGAAAGATGAAAACAAAAACGGGATTCTTGAAAAAGGTAAAGAGGAATTTAAATTTAAAATGTATTACCCGGTTGGAAATCCATTGCGCGAATATGCTGCCGTGATTATTAAGAATAATTTAAATGCGGTTGGAATTGAAGTTACTGCTGAAAAAATTGAGCTTGGCACTTTTATACATAATCTGAACGAAAGAAAGATGGATTGCTGGATGGCCGGGTGGGGCATCCCTATTCCATTGGATCTAAAACCTTACTGGTATTCCGATCCAAATGCTGCTGTGCTTAATTTCCCAAACTACCGCAATTTCGAAGTAGATAAAATTCTCGATCAGCTGGAAACAAAAATAAGCAATGAAAGAAAAAATGAACTGGTAAAAGTGTTCCAGGAAATTATTCATAATGATGAGCCAGTCACTTTTCTATATTGGACTCCTAACGTTGTAGCTTACAATAATCGAATAAAAAATTTGAGTATAACTCCCTATGGAGTTTTATTTCATTGCTGGGAATGGACTCTAGATAAATAGGATATATGAAAATTGATATTATAAAGACACTTTTCACCCGATTTTTATCATCGGTGCTTACGCTTTTTCTTCTTGTAAGTTTTCTCTTTATAATTATTAGACTTTCACCCGGTGATCCAACTGATAACTACATTTCAGCAAAACTAGGTACAGAACTTTCGGAAAAGATTGCAGAAAAATTTTCGCTCAACCAACCAATTACAAATCAATATTTTGCTTTTATATCAAACATTATCAGAGGAGATATGGGTGTATCCTATAATTACAGGCTTCCTGTTTTTGAGGTAATCTGGCAATACTTTTCATTTACTCTTGTATTTGCATCCATCAGTTTTATTCTTCAGATAACTCTGAGCATCTGGATAGCCTTATGGGTAATAAAAAAGAGAAAAAGGTGGTTAGATAATTTTTTAACAAACTCATCTATTTTTGTTTACTCAATTCCGGCCTTTGCTCTGGGTGTTGCTTTAATATATATCTTTTCTTTCAACTTAAATATATTTCCAATTTCAGGTTTGAAATCACTGGATTACGATTATCTGCCATTCTTCTCTCAGTTTTTAGACAAACTTCATCATCTCGTTTTGCCTTTGATAACTCTTTCCGCCGGAGGTGTTGCATTATTTTATAAATATATAAAAGAAAGTATGGACGAATTAAACAGTCAAACTTTTATTCTTAACCTCAGGGCTTCCGGACTTGAAGATAATGTAATTCTGAGAAAGCACATTCTTCCAAATGCTCTTAGACCATTAATTTCTGTTGCAGGTATTGAACTTGGAATACTTTTAGGCGGAGCGCTGATTACGGAAGTCATATTTAGTCTTCCTGGTATGGGCAGGTTAACCGTTGATTCTATTTTTTCACGCGATTATCCATTGGTAATTGGTTGCGTTTTTACTGCAGGTGCCGTAATGATTCTGGCTAACTTTCTTGCCGATATAGCTAAGCTAAGACTTGATAAACGATTGATTAAAGGAATTCTGAATTGAAATCGGCAATAAAAATAATTCATTGGTTACTTTTTCTCTGGCTGTTATTAATCATTCTCCGTTTTGAATTGATAATTGATTATCTCTCCTTGATTTTTAATTACATAAGTTTGTTTCTTGGTGATACTTCTTCTGCGATTGAAGTTTTAAATTTTAGTTTTGTTGATGCATCTTTATCTACTTTGATTTTTCTATTGATCATCCCACTAATGCTAATATTTAGAAAAAGATTGCACTTCATCAAAGGCAAGCTGAATTTCTCGTTTGCTTTCTTAATTGCGCTTTGTTTTGTTTTTTTGTTTGCACCAATTATCTCAAATGAAAATCCTGAATTCTCGAAAAATCTGTCGGTGACAAAATTACTACCGCCCTTAAGTTCAGTTCAGCAAATTGAATTAAATCCCAAAATGGACAGAGAACTAACAAAGCTAGAAATCTTCAGAAAGAATTCAGAAAAAATTATAAAACCACCGTTTAACGACAATGTTATTATGGCAGATAGTGTTTTGCTAAACGATAAAATAATTTTTTATCACAATAATCAGCCTAATGAAGTCGAAAGAAATTCATTGAATTTTAAAGATGAAATTCCAGTTATTGAAAAAAGAATCTTTCTGCTGGGGACTGATGAGTTTGGAAGAGATTTGTTTACCAGGCTGATTTATGGAACTCGTATCTCGATAACTGTTGGTTTGGGTGCAGTTTTGTTGTCGTTTATTATTGGTATCATTCTAGGATTCATTGCTGGTTATCAGGGTGGTCTACTGGATATTGTACTTAATCGTTTTACTGAAATCTTTTTAGCATTCCCGGTAATTTATCTTGTCATTTTAATCTTAGCTTTTTTCGGTAGTTCAATTTTTTCGGTCATTATAGTTTTGGGAATTTCCGGGTGGATGAGTTTATTCAAAATCGTAAAGAGCGAAGTCCTTTCGATTAAACAAAAGGATTTTTTTTCAACGGCGGAACTCGTTGGTTTAAGTAAGCTTCAAATACTATCGAAAGAAATAATCCCATTGATTATAGCTCCGGTATTGGTGAATCTTGTTTTTTTATTCAGCAATGTGGTGTTGGCAGAAGCTGCTCTAAGTTATCTTGGCTTGGGAACAGGAAATTCTTTTCCTTCATGGGGTTCGATGATAAGTTCAGGACAGGAATATATTACTAAAGCATGGTGGCTTATTGCTTTCCCGGGATTAGGATTAATTTTAACGTTGTTCTCTACTAACTCATCAGGAATGTTACTTGGAAAAATGATCAATCCAAGGATAAAATAATGATAAATACTCGCTACGAAATATTAAAAAAGCTGGGAGAAGGAAGAAGCTCGGTTTATCATTGTCATGATATTGAGTTTCCCGAAAAAGAATACGCAATAAAAATTCTTCCCCCTATTAGGGATAATTACGAACGGGAAATTTTTATCAAAGAGTTTTTTACTCTTCAAAGACTAGAACATCCAAATATTATTGAGGCTTTTGATATCGGCACTATATTTCATACGGACGGTGAAGCAGAAATTCAAATCGGCTCAACTTTTATAACAATGGAATATTTTGCAGGGCAAGAACTACTTTCCTTTGCGAGTAATTTTACCGAAGAAAATTTTAAAGAAATTGTGAAGCAGATTTGCGCAGTTCTCTATTACCTGCATCAATCGAAATATATTTATTATGATTTGAAACCAGAGAATGTTCTTGTTTCATTCGAAGGCAAGAATCCGCGAATCAAACTGATTGATCTTGGTCTTGCTGAATATTCTCCATCAGCTTCTGACTATGAAATAAAGGGGACAGCATATTACATCGCTCCAGAACTATTAAAAAAGGAGAATCATAATCACTCTGTCGATTTATATTCACTTGGAATTATACTTTATCAAATTATTTACAACCGATTTCCTTTTGATGCTAAGAATGAGCTGGATATCTACAAGTCCGCAATAGAGAATGTATTTGATTTTCCACTTTCAGATAGTTTCACTCAAGATTTCATAAATATTATTAAGAAATTATTACAAAAGGATGTTGAGAAAAGATATAAATCAGCACTTGCAGTTATAAAAGACCTGGGTTTCTCGCTAAATATTTCAATTACAAAAGAATTTTTACCAGCAAGAGTTTATTCTTGTCGTGATGATTCAATTAATTTATTATCGAAATACTTTAATAATAAGAGCAGCAGTGAAGTATATACAATCAAGGGGTTTGATGGGGTAGGGAAAACCTCATTGCTTCTCAAAATGCAGGAACTTAATGCAGATGCTATACTGATTTCTGATCTTAAAGGAAAATCTTCTGAAGAATTAATTCGTTACCTGATCAGGCAGATATTTTTCTCAAAAGCAGTTTACCCAAATCTTTCAGAAGACGAAAAATTAATTCTTTTAAACTTTCTTAGAAAAAAAGATAGTGAAATAATTAATGAACTTCGTTTGACAGTTGCATTACTAACGTCAAAAAGTAATTTCATTCTGATGATTGACGATTTTAATTTATGTGATCCACTTGCAAGCGCTCTACTTGTGGAAATTGTACCGTTACTGCAAGTAAATAATATAAAAGTAGTTGTGGCCGAATCTTCTGAACATGCCTTCCTATCTTCAAGAATTAATAATGTTAAAGAAATTACTTTTGGACCGTTTACTAAAGAAGAAATGAAACGTTTTCTAGAGGATAGTTATAGTATAGATTTCCCAAGAGAGGATATCCAGAGATTAGTTACAGCGAATGCTGATTTAATTCCGGGAAATATTAAGTCTTTTATAAAGGATTTGATTCTTTTCGGTATAATGAAATTCACTGAAGGAGGGGTAATTTTTTCTGATGAAGGAGAAAAACTTTCAACCTTAACTGAAGCTCATTATAAGATTTATGATTTAAGGTTAGCGAATCTTTCTAAGCGGGAGTTGACTACTGCAAAAATTCTATCAGCATTAGACATTTATATCGATTTAAATATATTATCACTTCTGCTCGCATTATCACAAGAAGAAACAGATAAAATTATTATAAATCTGCAGTTGAATAATATCATTCAGAAATTTTCATCCGGACACACGCTGATTTTTACATCCGAAGCTATCAAAAAGTATATCTACGCTACTATTGAAAACAAGAATGAGTTACATCTAGAACTAGCTAAAAAATTTTCAGAAAAAGTTCCATCATTAAACAGAATTGAATTGGCCAGACAATACGAACTTGCTGGGGAGTTTGTTCAGTGTTTCAATATCACGATGGACGAAATTAATGAAGCAGAAAAACATTCAGCATATGCATATATGCAAAGAATAATAATTCATCTGTTAGAACTTCCTCTTGAAAATAAATTGATTGACTCTTTAAAAATTAGACTAAGTGAGGTTTATTTAAAGCTTGGAGATGTTCAATCGTCACTGAATACGATAAAGAAGTTAAAAATTACACTTCCTCAGAATAAAATTGACAACAAGTTATTTATCATTGAGGGAAGCGCACTTATTGCTGCAGGTGAGTATGAATCAGGCAAAAAAGTAATTACAGAGCTTCTTAATAAAGTAGATGATGAGGAAGAAAAAAGAAGATTAAAAGTAGAATTAGCGTATGCTGATTTTGAGCTTAAATTGTATGAAGAGGCTAAGGAGCAATGTAACCTTATTCTAAAAAGTAAAAATCTTTCACCTGAGTTAGCAGGTCGCTGTTATAACCTCAAGGGTATGATAGATATATATCAAAAAAACGATATGAATTCAGCATTGGAGAATTTTCAAAAAGCTAAGGCCAAATTTTCAGAAGCCGGCCAACCTGCCCGAGTAGCAGGAGCAGAGGTAAATATTGGTAATATTTATAATATTACTGGTAACTATGTTAAAGCCGAAGAACATTTACAAAATGCCTCAAGAATTAATCAATCGATCGGAAATCTTGAACAGGAGGGATTACTTTTACAAAATCTAGGAATCTTTTACTTTAATTTACAGAAATTTGATTCCGCAATTCAATCATATCATAAAGCGATAAAAATATTTTTAAGCATTGGAAATGATTTAAGTAGGGGATTAGTTCTCTGGGATCTTGGGGAAATATGCATTGCAGTTTGTGAGTATGAGTATGCACTTCATGCATTGAATGAAGCCCAGCAGTTATTTGAACTATTGAACAATTATGCGGAATTATCAGATGTGTTGTTTATGAAGGCTAAATTATTTTATAAGATTGGAGCATTTCAAAAACTTGAAGAAACTTTGAATAGTTTTTATATGAATTATTCTAACCATAGTCTTCAAAAAAGTCACCAAATATTCTATAAATTGTTAATAGAATTAAAATCCTTCTATAGGGAGAAAACAATTTCAGTCGATGAATTGATACAAATTCGAAAAGAAATGATGTTAAAGAGAGACAATCATAATTTCAAGGAAGTAATGAACTTACTACTTCATTTTTATATCCATCAGAAGCTGTATCAAGAAGCTCTTCGAGAACTTTATAGTCCAGAACTTATTGAATTATGCTCACAAAATTCTATATTGGAGGCAGAGAGAGAATATTTTTTGGGAATTATATCAAAAAACTTCACTTCTGACTCGCTTTTACCGCCTATGGTATATTTTGAAAAAGCGTACGAGTTAATTAAAGACGAAAATATATCGGAGTTAACTTGGAAAGTGCTTTATGAGATTACTGAGTTATATATAGAAAGAGGCAATCTTAATAAAGCTAAACATTTTGTTACGTATACAAGGGAGTTGATTTATTTAATTGCCGAAAGGATTGAATCCCCACATTTAAGGGCAGCTTATTTACGCCAGGATGAAAGACTTAGTACTTTAAAAAAATTGGAAAATTTTTACCCTCAAAAATGATGCATGTCTGAAGGACATTTTAACATAAAAGTTTTTTCAGATTCAACAGATCTTATTTCTGTTACTTCTGCGCTGAAGCAGCTGGAGTTGAAAGGCTTTCAGTTAAATATTTCTTTTCCAACTGAATTTGAAATAGATAGTAATGAAATTATTATCCTGAAAATAGAATCGCTCGATTCCTCCCTTTACAAAAATCTCATAAAAATCAGAAGAGGTAAAACAAACAAGTTTGTAATTGTTATAAATAATTCGGACGCGCTGTTAGTTACTTCTTTATTAAAGCAGGGTTTTTTTGATATTTTTGTTTTCCCGTACGAAGTATTAAAATTCACTTCATTCATAGCCGAGGTAATATCAAATAAATCTTATATAACTGAGTCAGGTCATTTGGGAACATTTGGCATGAACCGACACGGAATTAAATCTATTCTTGGTAATTCAGAAAAATTATTGAGAGCTGTAGAACTCGCAAGTAAAGTTTCTGAAAAAAGCAATTCAAATGTTCTAATACTTGGTGAAACTGGTACAGGAAAGGGTTTGTTCGCAAGAGCAATTCATAATAATGGTCCAGCAAATCAGTTCCCATTTATTGATATAGTTTGTACAGCTATCCCCGAAAATCTTTTAGAGTCTGAGTTGTTTGGTTATGAGGCCGGCGCCTTTACAGATGCCCGAACCAGAAAGGTTGGTTTGTTTGAACTTGCAGAGAGAGGTACCCTTTTTCTCGATGAGATTGGGGATCTAAGTTTCAATATTCAAACTAAGTTGTTAAGAGCCGTCGAGAAAAAAGTCATTAAAAGGTTAGGGGGTGTAATAGATATTCCTGTTAATGCAAGAATAATTTCTGCTACAAACCGTGATTTGGAATCCATGGTAGAACATAATTTATTTCGTAGAGATCTCTTTCATAGGTTGAATGTGGTATCAATTGAAATTCCTCCATTGCGGGAAAGGGGAGAGGATATCATTCTGCTTGCAAATCAGTTTATAGATGAATTCAATCAACAATTTGATAAATCAGTTAAAAAAATTGATAAGGATTTACAACACCTATTAATGGGTCATCCCTGGCAGGGAAATGTGCGGGAATTACGCAATGCTATTGAGAGAGCAGTGTTGTTAAGTGATGATAGAAAGTTACAACTGAAGGACTTCACGAACCTTATTAATAGTATTCGTCCCCTAAAACAGGATGATTTAAAACTTGATGATGTTCCTTTTAATATTGTAAGGTTGGATGTCAATTACGGTATTACAACTCTCAGGAATGTTGACAAGGAGTATGCAAGGAAGGTCCTTGTAAAGATGGGAGGAAATAAGACACAGACTGCTAAAATTTTAGGTATATCAAGGCCAAAGCTTGATATACTACTCAAAGTTTAATCTAGATTTGCGTAACTAATTCGTATTCTTAAATTTGGAAGCGACAATTTTGAGACGGATTACTTTATAATTATCAACTTTTTTTGTAATATAATTTTACAAAAGAGTATACAAACCTTAAGAACAAGGTAATTATTACCTAATATCACTACTCAAACTCCACTATTTAAAGAAACGTAAACTTTTTGCATGGCATAAGCATTGGGTTTGAAATTGGGGCTTCGAATACGTAAGTCCAGGGTGAAGTGTATGTCAAACTACTAGTAGTGTGTCATAATTAACTAAGTGGTACTATGCGAACTATATTATCCATAGCCCTAGTTTGGGGACTATTCATATCCGGATTCGCTCAGGTTGCTGATAATGTTCAAGAAGCGACCAGATATAGAGTCAATCAGGATAATATAACTACCTTAGGTGATAACCACATGTCTTACAATTCCGAAGTTTCTCAATCTGAACTCAAGTTTCTTGAGAA
>JGI20213J14113_1000193_pt1 | contig 13566 bp, 10 predicted proteins | sample WetSurMetagenome_3_FD_14113 | JGI IMG/M metagenome (IMG submission 14113) | reverse complement strand
CTGTAATCCGGTATCCATAGTTTACCTCTGAAGTAAAATTAAAGATATATTGATTGGCAGGAATTAAAATAAAGTATTTATTCTAATTTATGAACAAGCTCACCGACTATTTTTGCAGTATCCATTGCAATCACTAACTCTTCATTGGTTGGAATACGAAAAACCTTCACTTTTGAGGAGCTATCGGAAATTACCATTTCACGGTTTTCATTTTTAAGCCGATCCAAATTTATCCCCAGAAAGTCCATATTTTTACAAACTTCTTCTCTTACTTCAGTTGCATTTTCACCAATACCGCCTGTAAAAACGAGTGCATCTAAACCACCCATAGCAGCTGTATAAGCACCAATGTACTTTTTAATCCTATAACAGAATATTTCAAAAGCATATATCGCCCTCTTTTGTTCGTCTTTAACCGAAGCAAGAATTTCGCGCATATCGCTGCTCTCTCCGCTAATACCAATCAAACCTGAATGTTTGTTAAGAAGAGTACCTGCTTCATTAAGAGATAAACCTTCTTTTCCCATTATATATAAAATCAGTGATGGATCAAGATCACCGCTTCTTGTACCCATTAACAGTCCTTCCAGCGGAGTAAAACCCATCGTTGTATCGACCGAAACACCTTTGTCAACAGCAGCCATACTGCATCCATTTCCAAGATGGGCAGTAATAATTTTTAGCTGGCTAATATCTTTACCAAGCAGCTCAGCGGCTTTCCTTGAGACAAAAAGATGTGAGGTTCCATGAAAACCGTATCTCCTTATTTTATACTTCTTGTAAAGTTCATATGGAATCCCATATAGATAGGAACGCGGCGGCATCTTTGAATGAAAAGCCGTATCAAATACTCCAACCTGGCGGACATCAGGCAGTAGCCTCGTTGCAGCTTGAATACCTTTTATGTTTGGTGGATTATGAAGCGGTGCAAGTTCAATATTATCCTGTAAAACTTTAATTACTTCATCGTTTATCAAAACCGAACCGCTAAAAGATTCGCCGCCATGAACTACCCGATGACCAACAGCTTCAATTTCATTAATATCTTTAATTACACCATGAGTAGGGCTTAACAATATCGCAACCACATATTCAATTGCGATTTGATGATCCAGAATTTCACCTGCTATTTTTATGCTGTCTCCATCGTGCCTTGAGTGAGACAATACAGCTCCGCTCATGCCTATCCGATCGACAATGCCTTTAGCAAGTGCAGTTTCGTTTTCTGTTTCTATGAATTGATATTTAATTGAAGAACTACCGCAATTCAGTACTAGAACTTTCATTTTACTTTCTGATTTTAATTGTGAAAAAAATTAGGCGATTATATTCCCGTGTTCATCATATTTGTAGAAACCTTCACCGCTCTTTTTCCCGAGTTTTCGCTCACGAACAAGTTTTCGTAAAATTGGGCAAGCACGGTATCTGGCTTCACCCAAAGTTTGCCAGAGAGTTTCCATCCATGCCAGAACTTCATCCAAACCCATACTATCAGCCATTTCAAGCGGTCCCATCTGGAAGTTATAGCCTAACTTCATTGCCGTATCAATATCCTTTGCGGTTGCTATTTCCTCCATCAATATATGCATTGCTTCATTCAGCAACGGAACAATTGCCCGCGTGGTAACAAAGCCGGGATATTCATAAACTTCCACAGGAGTTTTTCCAATGTTTGAAACAAAGGTTTTAACTTTTGCTATCGTTTCATTGGATGTATGCAAGCATTTAACGACTTCGACAACGGGTATTTTTGGAACAGGATTTAAGAAGTGAAGTCCAATCATTTTATCCGGTCTGCTGGTTGTTTCTGCAATTTTAGTTAAGCTGAGTGTGGAAGTGTTCGATACAAAAATACAATCTTTCTTTGCTTTCTTATCCAGCTGGGAAAAGATAGTTACCTTTAAATCGAAATCTTCATCTACAGCCTCAATTATTAAATCACGATCGGCAATTTTATCAAATGTCGTATCCCAAATGATACGACTTAGTATCGACTTCTTTTCAGATTTTGTCATCGCCCAACGATTTATTTCACGATCTATATATTCTGAAAGCATTGCTTTGGATTGTTTTAATTTTTTATCATTTTTTTCAATGAGTAACACATCCATACCTGCTGCAGAAATTGTCTGGGCCATTCCCTGCCCCATTACTCCTGCTCCGATGATGGCAATCTCTTTTACTGAATCCTGATCATCCACTTTTGGAGAAGACTTTAATAAATCTTCAAGTTTTAATTCTTTTACTGGCATTTAAGAAACCTTTATAATTTTTTCTTTTGAGAGTTTTTTGTATGCTTATCTATGGGGATAGTCATTGATGTTTGTATAGTAATAGTATTTATATATTAATAAAAAAAGACTGTCTAAAATTAACGATATTATTGATGTTTTAACAGTAGAAAAATTGATGCATTATGACAAGGTAAGTCAAAAATCATGGATGAATTTAAAATCAGCTAAAAATAAAAAAGGGTGCAAAACTCTGCACCCCGTCAATTAGAGTATTCTTCATTTTATTTTTATTTCAGGAATACAATTTTCTTCATTTCCCTGTGAGATTGAGAACCATCAGTACTGTTTACATCAAATGAATAGTAATAAATTCCTGAAGAATAATTCTGAGCATTCCAGGTTACTTCATAATTTCCTGAATTCTGAACTTTAGAGACTAGTTCTTCAATTATTTCACCAAGTGCATTGTAGATATTAATTTTTACGAAGCTTTCAACAGGTAAAGTATATTTAATTGTTGTAGATGGATTGAATGGATTCGGATAATTTTGTGATACATAATAATCCGAAGGAATAAAAGTCAGGTTTACTGCCAATTGTTCTGAATATTCATAAGAACCGTTATAATCGATTTGCTTCAACCTGTATAAGACAGTTCCTTCATAAGGTAATAAGGAATAATCGTCAACATAATTGTAATTCTGGATTTCAGTAGTTGTGCCTTTACCCTGCACAAAACCAATAGTCACCCATTCCTGATTTTTCAGTTTTCTTTCAACTTCAAAACCATTGTTGTTTGTTTCTGTTGCAGTACTCCAGTTCAATAAAACTGTATTTACACCTGTCTTTGCTGTAAATGATGAAAGCTCAACCGGAATAGTAAAATCAATAAACGCTTCATAAACTCCTCGGCCATGTGTTCCTGCCCTTAACATTTGGTTAGAATGAGAGTAATCAAGATGCATAATAACTGTATTAGGAAGATTGTTTGGAAGTTCTACCCAGTTAGCTCCGTTGTCTTGGGTTAAGAATACACCAATATCAGTCGCAACAAAATACGTATTAGGATGTAGTGCATCGTAAGTATAAATAAGACCGTCATTAACAGGCGAATCAGGAAGATTGCCATTAATGCTAAACCATGTGTTACCCATATCAGTTGTCTTATATACTTTATTAGTGCTGAAACCTGAGAAAGTTAACAATGCAATATTTTCATCATTAGGATGAATATTAATTGATGTTATTGTTCTTGCCGGAAGTCCGCTTGTTTTATTTGTAAATGTAGCACCACCATCCGTTGAAAGAAAAATACTGCTGCCTGTGGTTGCATAAAGAATTGAAGGATTCGATTTGCTTATTGCCATTTCTCTAACCGCACTTGATCCGTTCACATTTCCTGAAACAGCTGTCCAGTTTCCGCCATTATTTGTTGAGCTATAAACCCTCTGTCTGGCTGTATAAAAAGTTCCGTCAGTCGTTGGATGAGCAATTATAGGTGCAACCCACGATACATTTTCGCCTGTGCCTATTCCACTCGTTGCACTATTCCAAGAACTGCCTCCATTTGTGGTTCGAAAAATTCCGCCGTTTTGTGTTTCACCAAGTATAAAACTGGAATTGAACGGATTAAAACAAACTTCTCCTCCATCGCCGCCATAAGCAGCAGCCCAGTTTAATGCTGAATAAGTTTGTTGGGTTCCGTTATCCTGTGTGCCACCTAATATTCTGCTAGGTGTAAACGGACTAGCAGCTATCCTGTAAAATTGGGTTAATGTCAGATTCTGATTAAGGTTTGTGAAAGAATTTCCGTTATTAATTGATAACCAGATTCCTCCATCATTGCAAACCATAATAGTATTTGGATTGGTCGGATGGAAAAATAAAAAATGCTGATCAACGTGAACGTAGCCACCAGAATAACCATTTGTAATGTTAGAAAAATTGACACCATCAGTCGAGCGCCATACATCAATTGTTCCGACAAATACTAGATTTGGATCAACCGGACTAACTCTGCAATATAAATCATACCATGCCTGTCCTCCCTGGCTTTGAAACGCAGATGAAGTTGTCAGCTGACTCCAGTTTGCGCCATAATCGGTTGATTTAAAAAGATTAACATTACCACTCACGTGCACTGAAGCATACATAAAAGCCGGCTGGGATAGGCAAAGGTCAAAATGAGTTCTTACTCCAGTTCCTAAACCAGTTCCAAAAGTTGTAAAAGTTTGTCCACCATCTACTGATCTTCTAAAACCAACTCCAGATCCAACAGCAAAAGCAGTATCACCTGTAAATGTGAAGATAACATCATCACACCTTCCACTGATTAATGTTGTCCAGTTTATTCCATTATTAGTGCTTTTATATAAACCAGCAGAGCCAAGCGCAGCTAAAATCTCATTTGGATGATTCGGACGAATTTTAATTCTCGAAAAATAAGATGACGATGGTAATCCGCTTGTAATATGCTGCCAGGTATTACCGGCGTCTGTGGATTTTAGTAATCCTCTTCCATAATAGGAAGCACCGCTATATGTGGCTTCGCCAGTTCCTGCATATATAATATTTGGATTAGTCGGATCGATAGCAATTGCACCCATGGACATCGAAGGTTGATCATCGGTTAAGGGTGTCCAGTTAACCCCATTATCGGTTGATTTCCACACACCACCATTAGCCGGTCCAATATAAATTGTACTTGGATTAATTGGATTGAAAGCTCCTGTTACAATCCGCGAAGAAATGTTCCCATAGCTGAAATAATAGCCAGGTGTTGGCCCAAGGCTAACCCAATTTATATTAAGCATTTTGTTACCATTCTGCTGTCTCAGTGCATCACGTTGATACATCGCATTCGCATAAGCATCAGCAGGAATAAAATTATTTGGATAAGCTCTCTGCTCAAAGAACCACCTTTGCCGAATAAATGGTTTCGTTTGCTGTATCTCAGGCGGAGCCTCAGAGTAAACAGAATTCTCAATGAGTATGTCCGTGTATGAGGTTTGAGGAAAACTGTAGCTCGTTATTAGTAAAAGAAGAATCAAATAAAAAAATACTTTCATAAGGAAAACTCCTGATTGTTTAAATCTTAGGTGAAATTATATTGTAGGTAATGATCTGAATTGATTTTTTGAATATATTTTAAGTGAAAGGAATAATTATCATTATTCAAATTATATCTTGGTTAAAAATAAGTCCAAGGCTAAGAAATAACAAACAAATACGATGCCGACTCTGAATAACCCTCTTAAAATACTACAAGAATTCTTCGGTTATGATAATTTCCGGATGGGTCAGCTTGAAATAATTGAAGCAGTCCTCAATCATAACAACGTTCTGGTAGTGCTTCCTACGGGTGCTGGAAAATCTATTTGTTACCAGATACCCGCACTTATGTCGGAAAATTTTTCAATCGTAATCTCGCCACTTATTGCGCTGATGAAAGACCAAGTTGACGTCTTAAACAAAAGAAATGAAGTCGCCGCTTTTATAAATAGTTCAATGAGTTTTTTAGAAACAGAAGAAGTTTTGAATAAAATTAATCTCGGCAGCATTAAGCTCCTCTACCTTGCACCTGAAAAAGCAGAAAACTTAAAGTTCGCTGAACGAATAAAAGAATTAAAACCTAAAAACCTTTTTGTTGATGAAGCGCATTGCATAAGTGAATGGGGACATAACTTCAGACCAAGCTACTTAAAAATAAAAGAATTTATAAATCACATAGGCGTGAAAAAAGTTTCTGCTTTCACTGCAACGGCTACTCCGGAGGTAAGAGAAGACATTGTTTTACAGCTTGGCTTTAAGGATTCAAAAATATTTGTACGAGGATTCGAACGGGAAAATCTTAACATCAGAGTGCTTCATACCAGGAAGAAAAAAGAGAAGTGTCTTGAACTTTTGAGAGAAATAGATGGACCCGCGATCATTTATACTTCTTCACGAAAAAAAACTGAGGAAGCTGCAGAATTCCTGAATATAAAAGGTATTCACTGCAATTATTACCACGCCGGATTAACTTCACCTGAAAGAAGAAGAGTTCAGGAGGAATTTATTCAGGGCAGAACAGAAATCATTGCAGCAACAAACGCTTTCGGAATGGGAATAGACAAGTCTGACATTAGATTAATTATTCATTACAATACTCCCGGCTCAATTGAAAGCTATTATCAGGAAATCGGAAGAGCCGGACGCGATGGGAAGGAATCTTATTGCTATTTACTTCACCATGAATCAGATCTTGCAATCCAGAACTTTTTTATATCAAATTCTCATCCTAATAAAGAGCTGATTCAAAAAGTTTATAAAGCTGTTTGCGATTATAACCGCATAGCGGTTGGGAGCACACCTGACAAAGAGCTTATTGTTGATAGAGACTACATTTCAAAATACCTGGGCATTGAAATTTCATCGGGACTACTTCATTCAGCACTAAAATATCTGGAGAATTCCGGATATCTACGGAAAATATCTGAATACGATAAGCAAGATTCGATACAGATATTGATTGGCAAAGATAAATTAAGACATTTTATTCAAAACTCTATATACCCGGAATTATCAAATATTCTTATTACACTTCTTCGTGAATTTGGCAGCAATATTTTTACTTCACCTGTCAAAATTTCTTTTTCGAGTCTTGTCAATAAATTATTAATTCCTGAGCAAGTTTTTCTCGATTCAATGAATGTTCTTGATAATATGGGAATTATTTCCTTCAATCAGGCAATAGCTAAAGAAACAATCGTTCTGACAACGCAAAGAGTTGAAGCAGAGAGGCTTATCTTGAATTATAAGTTAATAAATGAAAGCTATCTTAACTCCCAGCACAAACTTGATAAAATGCTCGAGTTTGTCTTTACAAATGAATGCCGTTTCAAAAATATACTCAATTATTTCGGGGAGAATGTTACAGATTATAGATGCGGCAAGTGCGATAACTGCACTTCAACCGGTAAGTTGAAAGATTCCTCCACAGCCTATCTCGCTGAGATTATTATGGAAACTCTTCAAGAAGCAAATGAAGAACTTCCGGAGAACTTTTTGGTGAAATTACTAAGGGGTGAAAAAGTTAAAGAAAGCGCAAAACTATTCAAGCATTTTGGCGTGTGTAAAAACTTTTCTGCTGCGGAAATCAAAGGGGTTCTGGCTGATCGAATTTCCAGAGGAAAAATACTAAAGAGCATCGGTAAGAGAAATTATTTAAGTCTTCCTAAATCTGATATCGATAGATCAGAAAAAACAGAGGAAGCCAATCGAACGAATCAAGAAACAAAAAGTTATGATGAGGAGCTATACCTTTTCAATTTGTTGCGTGAAGCGCGAAAAAAAGCTGCAGAAAGATTTATGCAGTCGGGTTACTTAATTTGTCCTGATAATGTTTTGCGTGAAGTCGCCAGAATGAAGCCAAAAAGCAAGTCCGCATTACTGGGCATAAGTGGATTCAACAGTCGTATGTTCAATAAGCTTGGGAATGATTTTCTGGAAATTATAAATTCATATGAACCTGATGAGTTCCTCAAAAAAGAAACCAAAGAGAGACCAGAACTTCCACAAAACATTGTTGAAACTAAAAAGCTGCTTCAAAAAAAATATACTTTAAAAGAAATTGCTGATACAAGAAAACTTTCAGAAGCAGTTATCTCTATGCAGATTGAATCTATAGTTGAATTTGAACCGCGAATCGATATCTCTTCGCTAATGAAGAATGAAATCCTTCAGATAATTTTTAAGGAAGCAGTAAAAGGATTTGAAAATCTGAAAGAGTTAAAAGAAAGATTACCATCAAAAATTACTTATCCGGAAATAAGAATAGCCGTCGCAAAATTCAGGGCTGCTTCTCAGTCTTCCTCTTCAAACCTTCAACATAAACTGTAGCACTATCAAAAAAAGCTTGCCATTTTTCTGGTTGTGAATTGTAATAATTTATTGTTTCTTCGTACTGTTCAGAAGAAATATTGTGTCTTGTAAAAACAAGAGCCTTAATCGAGTCGAGTGAATATGATGGTGAGGTTGTAGTATCCTGTATGATTAGTAAGTCCGTATATACATGGATGAATTTTTCTTCTGTTATTGGTGGACCTTTATCACACGCTGATATGAAAATAAATAAAAAAAATAACAGGAAATATGGCTTCTGATTCCGACTCAAGTCCGGGACAAGCATTTGACTTCTAACCTTTGACATTTGACTTTTCTTCAGTTCATCTTCTTGCTTGCTTCGAAAAGAATTCGCTTTTCACGCTCGCTTAAATTCTGATAACCTGACTGACCGATCTTATCCAAAATTGCATCAATCTCTGCCTGGGTGATTTCTTCCCCTTCTTTTTTCTGATTTATATCATAGTAATCAGCGTCCTCAATATTCTGGCTTCTCTTTTTGAACTTATCAGATAATCCACTGAATGGATTCTGAAAATTACTTCGAGATCTGTGAACTGAAGAAATATTTAACATATGTTTTAGCGGCACATCGATACTTTTATCAAACATTATGAAAAGGAAACCAGCCAATGCACCACCAAGGTGAGCAAGATGAGCAACATTACTCCCGGCATCTCCAATCCAGAATATTTCAAGAATGAATAAAAATCCAATGAGATATTTTGCTTTGATTGGAACCAGGAAGTAAAGAAAAATATGTCTGTCAGGAAATAGCATAGCAAAAGCAATCATTACACCGAAAATCGCACCCGATGCTCCAATTGTTACTGCAGGTGCTGAAAACAGCGGTGCAATAAAAAGTTGGGCCAATCCGGCTGCAACGCCACAAATAAGGTAATATATCAGGAATTTTTTTGAACCCCAGATATTTTCAATCTCCATTCCGAACATCCAGAGTGCAAACATATTAAATAGAATATGGGAAAAACCCCCATGCATAAATTGGTAAGTTATCAACTGCCATATCTGAAAATTAAATCCTTCACTGAGCGGATTTAAAGCGAACCACATATTCATTACGTACCAGAGTGGTTTGCCTCCCATCATTAAATTACTCGCAATCATCTGGATAAAAAACACCGCAACGTTAATGACTAATAGATTTTTAATCACTGGTGGAAAAACACTAAAGCTACCAAAAGGTCTATAAGAATTGTTCATTCATTCCTAAAAATTGTAATATAAAACTCTTAAGGTCATTCATCCATACAAGATGGTTATGGATGAATGTATTATTGTATGATAATTTAATTTTTCTGATTCTGCTAACAGTACCGCTTATTTTGCATCCGTCAAAGCTGCAACGCCGGGAAGAATTTTCCCTTCAAGAAATTCAAGAGAAGCACCACCGCCTGTTGAAACGTGAGATACTTTTTTCTCCAAGCCGGCATTGGCTATTGCTGCTGCCGAATCTCCGCCGCCAATTACAGTTATTGCTCCACTTTCTGTTGCCTTTGCAAGTGCTTGAGCTACTGCAAAAGTTCCTTTGGCAAAGTTATCCATTTCAAAAACACCCATTGGACCATTCCATACAATCGTCTTCGATTTCATCAATTCATCCGAAAACAATTTAATTGACTTCGGTCCTATATCCAATCCCATTTTGTCAGCAGGAATTTTATCCACATCAACGGTAATGGAGGGTGAATCATTTTTGAATTCATCGGCAACCATAACATCAACAGGAAGTAAGAATTTAAGTTTACCCGATTTCACTTTTCCAAGCAGTTCTTTGGCAAGATCAAGTTTTTCTGCTTCAAGAAGTGACTTGCCAATTTCTTTTCCCTGAGCTTTGAAGAATGTGAATGCCATTCCTCCGCCAACAATCAAGGTATCAACTTTATCAAGAAGATTATTAATAACATCTATCTTCCCCGATATTTTTGCGCCGCCGAGAACCGCACAATAAGGTCTTTTAGGATTTGCCAGAGCGCTGCCGAGATAATCCAATTCTTTCTGCATTAAGTAACCGGCTGCACAAGTTTTTATATATTTTGTTACGCCTTCTGTTGAAGCGTGAGCCCTGTGGGCACTTCCAAACGCATCGTTAATGTAAACATCACCAAGGTTTGAAAGCTGTTTTGCAAAATCAGGATCGTTTTTTTCTTCCTGTTTGTGGAAGCGAAGATTTTCAAGAAGAACAACATCACCGGGTTTCATTTCATTTACCATCTTCTCCGTTTCTGCACCGATACAATCTGGAGCTAACTTCACTTCTTTACCAAGCAATTTACTCAGTCGTTCTGCTGCAGGTTTCAAGCTGAACTCAGGTTTTCGCTCACCCTTGGGTCTTCCCAAATGGCTCATTAGAATTGCTTTGCCATCTGAAGATATTATTTTCTTAATCGTTGGAAGTGATTCAACGATACGAATATCATTAGTTACATTTAGTTTCTCATCAAGCGGAACATTGAAATCCACGCGAACGAGTACTCTCCTATTTTTAAGGTCTACTTTGTCTATAGATAGTTTATTCATCTTATTGATACTGGTTTAATTTAAAATTTTTTTGGATTATACAAAGTCAGATTCTGGACAACCTGCCTGCCGGACAGGCAGGGCCAGAATGACAGTTTAATTACATCTTTGCCATTTTCATAAGCAGGTCGACACATCTGTTTGAATAACCCCATTCGTTATCGTACCAGGTAACAATTTTGAAGAATCTTTTTTCATCTTTGAAATTATTCTGCATTGTAGCAAGTGAATCGTAAATTGAAGAACGCTCATCGTGGTTGAAATCTGTTGATACAAGTTCTTCTTCAGTATAACCGAGAATTCCATTCATATAAGTCTTTGAAGCTTTCTTTAGCAGCTCATCAATTTCTTTAATCGAAGTGTCTCTTGTTGAACGGAAAGTAAGATCGACGACTGAAACATTTGCAGTCGGCACTCTGAATGACATTCCTGTCAATTTGCCTTTCGTAGAAGGCAGCACTTCACCTACAGCTTTTGCAGCACCGGTAGTTGAAGGAATAATATTTATCGCTGCAGCACGACCGCCTCTCCAATCTTTCTTTGATGGTCCGTCAACGGTTTTTTGTGTTGCTGTATACGCGTGAATGGTTGTCATAATTCCGACTTCAACTCCAATTCCCTCTTTCAATAAAACGTGAACAACAGGAGCCAGACAGTTTGTTGTGCAGGATGCGTTCGAAATTATTTTATGTTCAGGTTTCAGTTCGTTATCATTAACACCCATTACCACAGTCTTAACATCTCCTTTTCCGGGAGCTGAAATTAAAACTCTTTTTGCACCTGCTGTTAAATGCCCTTTTGCTTTTTCAGAATCAGTGAAAAGTCCGGTTGATTCAATTACAACATCAACACCCAAATCTTTCCATGGAAGCTGTGATGGATCTTTGGTAGCAAGTACGCATTTTGTTTCATCGCCATTAATAATGAGTATATCATCGTGTTCTAATTCAGGTCTACTTTTCTTTGAACTTAATTCACCTTTAAATATTCCGTGGACTGAATCATATTTTAACTGGTAAGCAAAATACTTTGCATCGTTTACAACATCAACCAGTCCGACAATGTCTATTTCTTTACCAAGAACACCTTTATCTGCCATTGCACGCAGAATAAGACGACCAATTCTTCCGAACCCATTTATTGCTACTTTTACAGCCATTTTATTAACTCCTTGATTGTAAGATTTGATTTGAAAAAACTTACCAAAGTTAGCTAAACGAGGAGGTATTTTCAATTCACAATTACGGTAGAATGTAGTGCATCACAAGCTTCTGTGAATTCTTGAACCAATAGATTAAAAGGCTTGTTCCAAACAAGAGTTTCTATCAGATTCATTATATTTGCAGAAAATTATTACAAACAAATTAAAAACTATAGAGGTTAATATGTTATCCAAAAAAATGCAGGATGCACTCAACAAACATTTAAATGAAGAATTTTATTCATCATATCTGTATCTGTCAATGGCTGCGTACTTTGAGGAGCAGAATTTTAAAGGATTTGCAAACTGGTTCAAGATACAGTCTTCGGAAGAATACGGACACGCGATGAAGTTTTATGCATTTATTATCCAAACCGGCGGTACAGTTACTCTAACACAGATTAGTGCGCCAAAGACAAACTGGAAATCCGTTATGGAAGCATTTAAAGATACTTTAGTTCACGAGAAAAAAATTACAGGACTTATCCATAAGCTGGTTGACACAGCAATGCAATCCAAAGATTATGCAGCAAACAACTTCCTGCAGTGGTTTGTTACTGAACAGGTTGAAGAAGAAAATACAGTTGAAGAAATAATTCATAAGCTTGAAATGATTGGCGATAATAAAGGTGGATTATATATGCTAGATAGAGAGCTTGGAGCGAGAGCAATAACAGGTTGAAGGGATGATTATTTTTCTATATTGAATTGTCATCAAATGATCTATGCCACATGTCATAATTAAAAAATTCTGTAAATTTTGACTGACAAGAATGACAAAGAAAAAAACTATTAAGATAAAAGAGAAGCCAAAATCAAAAGTTGAACCAAAAATTGAATTCCAAGAAGAAATTGCTGAAGTAAATTCTGGTTCATACCAGCCTGTAAGATTTTCAAAAGTAAAATATAAAAATAACCCTGACCTCTTCATTGATATTAGAACCTATCAGCGAGGATACGACGACGATGGAGAAGATGTATATTTTCCAACCAAAAAGGGATTTCAATTCTCAGAGCGTGAATTTAAAAAAGTCGTCGGTAAATACACTCTTTTACCAACAACATATGTTCATCCAGAAATAATAAAAAAATCATTTGACCTTCTAAACAATGGACAATTCGAAAGTGCAGTATTTCAAGCATTTAAGTGTTTGGAAACTAAACTTAGAAAAAAGGTTGGAGCCAACGCAGAAGAAATTGGAGTTAATCTTCTTAGAAAATCATTTCACCCTGTAACTGGAGTTTTGACTGATTTTGAATTACCTAAGTCAGAACGAGAAGCTTTTTCAAATTATATAGCTGGTGCTTATGGTTATTATAAGAATCCTTGCTCTCATCGTGATGTTGAAATGGACTTCATTCAAGCATTTGACAGAATTGTAGTAGCAAGTGATTTATTAAAAGCGATTGACAAGGCAACAAAGAGATAGGAACTAATAAATGGTCAATAAATCTTAAGAAGTTTAATTCTTCACATCTGCAAGCGGGAAAGCGATTGCCTCATATCGTGGAATTTATTCCACACTGAATAATCCTCATTGTGCTGCTAAAAATCAAGAATTATCAATATCATTTAAAAAAATTCATAAGCACCATATTGTTTATATCGTTTTAAATACTTATCATATTAATAACAACTCTAAAATTATTAACGTATTTAATAGTTAACTGCTATTACTCGATCCAAATTTTAAATAAAAAGGATTG
>JGI20213J14113_1000192_pt1 | contig 13588 bp, 12 predicted proteins | sample WetSurMetagenome_3_FD_14113 | JGI IMG/M metagenome (IMG submission 14113) | reverse complement strand
TTTATTCTTATAGATTAAATAAATAATCAACAAAACGACTGCTGGGTAAAATGCTACCAAGAAATAGCTGTAATGTGTCCAAAATAATAACGATGAAAAGAAGGAGGCTAATATAAGATTCAATATTTTAGATTTTTCACTCGACAAATATTTAAAAATGAAATAAAAGGACACCGACAATAACAATAATCCCACAAAAATAATTGTATTAATAACATTAAATATTGAGGCTGACATAATAAACAATGATATGAAATACAGATAAGACTCCTCAGAAATAATCGGGTTAAGAAGACTAAAAATTTTTCGCCAGATATATAGAAGGCCTACTAGCACCAGTATTTGGATAATAAGACTCGAGAGCAATGGATTTGCAGTTATAAAAGAAATTTCTGCAAGCAGAAAAGGATACAGAGGTGGATATTTAATGTCTTTTATGTAATGCACATTCGTTTGTGCATCTAAATATTTAAACGAAAATCCTTCTCCATCCATAAAATTTTGAGCCAACGCCATCTGAAAAATATTATCAGAATAGATGTCAGGTTGAGCGATATAATATGGAATTCTAACGAAAAAAATAATTGCTATTACGAAGAAATGTAGTATACCTTTTTTCATATTTTAATATTCAACTTAATAAATACTCTACAAGTAATAATGATTAAGCTTAATTTATTCATTAGGATAAATATTTAATCTGAAATTTTGACGAATCGAGTTTTGGTAAGTAAACAGTGCTTGCCCAAGCGGATATTTTTTTATCCGTATTCTTATTATTGATAATAACGGGTTTATAGTATTCCTGAAATTTTTTGTCGAACCAGATTTCATCTAAAACATCCAATTAATGTGTATAGTGTTGAAATGAAACCCTTTACATTCTCACCACCTGGATGATATACAAAACCAAACCCATCAGCAAAATTTCGCACATATGTGAAATAAATATTTGCGTCATCAATACCCAGCAATGGCCTTCTGTACATAAGATAATATAATAGAGCGCTTGCTGAGCTGATTGTCAGTGAAAAGAGATAAACAATAAATGAAGTATTTTTTTTATCTTCCTTCATTATTCTTTCTCAATTCAAAATTGAATTTTTCATACCTGCTGATTGTATCAAGAATTAGTCCGATAGCAAAAAATAGAAGCGAGAAGATCATCAGTCCTGTTGCAAGTATTGCCGAAGGAACTTTATACACGTATCTGAATTCGATGAATTCCAGAATCGGGTCAATGCCAAGTACCGCACCTGCGGTAAAGAAAATAATTGAAAGAACTGAAAAGAATAATAGTGGTCTGTAATCTTTGAATATATTAAAAATTGTTTTTAATACTCTGAAGCCATCTTTAAAAGTGCTCAGTTTTGAAAAACTTCCTTCGGTTCTGTCTTTATAGGTAATAGGTATTTCTATAATATTAAATCGCTTGTCCAGGCAATGTAAAGTCATTTCCGTTTCAATTTCAAATCCTTCACACATAATAGGATAGTTCTTCATAAAATTCCTGGAAAGTACTCTGTAACCGCTCATAATATCTTTCAGTTCAGCATTAAATAACAAATTAATTATTTTTCTGACCAGTTTGTTACCCAAATTATGAAACTTCCTTTTATTCTCTTTTTCATATCCTGAATCTGTAAATCTATTGCCAATAACCAGATCATATTCACCTGACACGACGGGGGCTAATAAACTTTCAATATCGCCTCCAAAATAAGTATAATCAGCATCAGCCATCACATAAATGTCTGCATTAATTCTGTTGAAAGCTGNTTTCATCGCGTTAGCTTTTCCCTGTCTTTTCACAAAAATAACATCACCCCTAATATTATTTTCTCTTAAAACTGTTTTGGCGATCCTGTTTGTATCATCGGATGAATTATTATCAATTACATAAACAGATGCATCGGAGCAATGTTGATGAAAATCAAGAATCACCTTTTCAACAGTTAATTGTTCATTATAAGCAGGTAAAATAATTGCAATTTCTTTGTTCATAACATTAATTATCAACCTTAAACAGCGTAAGATTGTTATACACTTTACCGATGTTATTTACATTAAATCTTTTCCCCCAATTCAATAATTGATAATCCTTATCTCTGTAAAATTCTTCTTCAGGCAATATGAAAAAGAATACAAGGTTTGAAGGGAATTGCTTAATTAAATTTACTTCGTTTACATTTATCACGGCGGCTCCGGCATACTGACTAATCCTGAAAGACCTTACGGTTAATTCATTATCAACAAATACAGGCAGGTTTCCTCTTGAAGATTCAAGTTTAATATTAGCATAAAGCTCCTGAAGCTCTTCACTTTTTTTTTTAAAACTGTATTTACCCCATTCCTTTGCCGTAATATAAACATTGATGGATATGCTAATAAAAATTAAAAAAATCAAAAATGCTTTAAGGTATTTTACATTTTTTATATTTATATAATCAACTTTAACAAATACCAGAAGGTTAACAATAGCTATAATTGCCAGGTACACAGAACTCAAATAACGGGCGTCACCAATATGTGTCCAGCCTGGACGCGATATTTCGTGGTAATGGAGTGTAAAATAGAGTAAAAAAGAAATTGTTAGAAATATAATGACAAAGAATGGAATGAATAAAAGAGAGGTTTTCTCATAAGATATACTCTTGTTCTTTCTTAATCTTAAAAAAAGAATGGCAATAATGATAAGTATTACAAAAGAGGTCATTTGAAATAATAAAGTAAGTAAACCATGGTACCTCTTGCTGAAAAGATAATCTAGCAAATAAGCACTTTTAAAAAAGGCATTTAAGAAAAAGGGATCCGTTAAAAAGAGATGTCCCGGGAAAAAACCAGCATTCCAAAGATGAGGATTGTCCATATAATTAATAAATCCGGTTGTAAGGTAATTATAAAGCAATACTCCTGAAGTAACCGTTAAACTTAAGATAAAAGAGCTAAGTGCACCATAGAGATAAGTTTTATTCTTGCTGGAATAAAAAATGATACACAAAACAACTGTAGGATAAAATGCCACAAAGAAATAGCTGTAATGTGTCCAGAATAACAAAGACGCCAAGAAAGTAGATAAGAAAAGATTTATTTTTTTAGATTTATCATTAAGCAGATATGCAAACATATAATAAATGGAAAGCGACAATAGCAATAACGCAACGACTAAAACCGTGTTGATGTTGTTTAAGACCGAGGTTGAAATAATCAGCAAAGAGATGAAAAAAAAATAAGCTTCCTCCGAAACAAGATTTTTGAGCAGAGCAAAAATTTTCTTCCAGATAATTACAAGAAAAAGCAGTGCTGCTGTTTGTATAATACAACTTGACAGCAATGTGTTTGCTGTTATAAAGGAAATTAAAGCAAGTAATAGAGGATACAATGGGGGCCATTGTATATGGGTTTTGTAATAAATATGATTATTAATATCAAAATATTTAAATGAGAAACCATGACCATCCATAAAATTTTTAGCCATTGCCATCTGAGATATATTGTCGGTGCAAAGATCAGGTTGAGCAAAGAAGTAAGCAATCCGAACTAGTAGTATCAAAGTTATTACTAATATCCATACCCCCTGCTTTTTCATTTTTCAAGCTCCGTCAGGGATGTCTCAATTATTTTTAATCTTGTTACAGGATAATTATTCACTATCATATAAAAACTTATGTTAACCATAAGAAAAACTAAAGCAATCAAAATTGAGAGAACAACGAAAACATAATTTGTAAATAAATAAATCAAACCGATTAGAATTAAGTTTATGACCATTAATCTCTTAAAAGACAACAGCGAAAAAAAAGATTTGTAGGAGAGTCTGAGAAGTTTGAAAAATCCATATTTACTTTCACCCAGTTCCCGTTCAGGAGCATCATATTCTATGTAGCTGGTTTTGAGTCCTTCTTTAGTTTTAAAGTTTGTTTTAAATATATGCCACCAGTTTTTATGTTGTAGAAATTCTTCTTTTGTTGATTTGTCCATTAAGCGGAACATCACATTTTGCTTAAAGAAATTTACTCCAACAATCAGGATATAAAAAAGATTGTATGCATAACTCATAAAAGTTCTGTAAAACTTTTTTCGTTTGTAAACAATTCGGTGTCCCTGCACTAAATTATTACCTTCAATGTACAATTTAATCATCTCTATTGCAGTCTCAATTGGATGACCGCCATCTACATCCATTGTTATGACCGCATCTGCTTTAGAGATAGTCAATCCATAAGTAAGTGCGGCATACTGTCCATATTTATTTTCAAAAGAAATATAATTTATATTGCTTAGTTTCTTGGAAAGATCGTTTAATAATTTTACGGTATCATCAGTGCTTCCATCTTCAAGGAAAATAATATTGATTTTAACATTTCCCGGGGCAAGTTCATTCATTTTAGTAATGAAATCAGGAATATTTTTTTCTTCATTCCTTACTGCGACTAATATATCAACTGACTTCATTAAATCCTGCAGATTTTACTTCTTTTGAGACCCGGCTGATACCTTTTAATGAAAAACCTTCGTAGTATATAGAGATAAATCCTAATATAACACTAATAATAATCACGGGGATTTGATAGTAAAAAGAAAATGCAACTGCTTGTGTTTTATCCATACCAAGAATTCCGAATGCAAGAACACAAGCGAACTGGTGCACTCCAACATTACCGGGTGTTGAGGGTAAAATAAATGAAACTCCCAGTAAAATAAGACTTAGCATTGAGGCATCCCAGCTAAGAGAACCATTCAATCTTTCAATAATAATGAATCCTGCAAACACATATAAAAACCAGATTAACGAAGTGGTTAAGGTCAAATATGCGAGGTCCTTTATATTCAAATAATTTCTTATATAAAAGAAAATCGATTGAATTTTATGCCTTATTGTATTTATCACTTTGTATTTTTTTAAACTTAACAACTTGGAATCGAGATATTCACTCTTCTTAAGCATTATTAAAAGAATCACGGTTAGAACAATTAAAATGCCAATGAATACATAACCTCCCCTTAAAATATTTTCGGGTATATCATATCTTAAAACTGCTATAATGAATAAAAATGATAAGCCTATGAGATCAAAAATTCTTTCTATTATTACGGATGTTAATACTTGTGTTTTACTGTAATTTCTCTTTTTCGCCAGTAAATAAGATTTGATAATATCTCCAAGACGAGCAGGAAGAAAATTGTTTGCAAAGTAACCTATATTGGTATAATTAAAAGTTGTCAGGAAGTTATTGCCAGGTATGATATCTACAAGTTTGTTCCATCTAAGTGAGATAATTATTCTTAAAACCAAATTGACAAATAAAACATAGAAAAGAATATCAAGGTTTTCGAAACTGAAATAATATAAAAATTTATCAAGGTCAATATCTTTTACTGCAAGATAGAGAAGAGCGAAGGAAACTACCGCTCCTAAATAATATTTATATTTATTAAAGATTTTTTTCAATTATTTTACTTTCAAAGAATTAAAATATATCGACAAAAAATTCGGATATGATCTCAAATGCATATTACAATCACAATACTTTCCCAAAGACAAGATTCAAGATGACACTTCTAAAATCTGGAAATCAATGTATGGCAATTAACAGGCCAATTTAATTACGAAAACGAATAAAATATCTAATATTTAATCAGCTGGAATATATCAAATATTATGATTATGTATAGAAATGAAACGAATTTCACTTATTGACACACAAGCATTGATAATATCACTTATATTTTGATTCAAATTTAAATTAAGTATTCCTTTTTATACGTGTAGCTTTTTTCTATGAAATTGCCACCTTGCACAAATGACTAGTTTCTCACGACGGTGAATTGTTTCAGCAACTAAAAATCTAGAGTAAACGGTTCACAAATTCGTCTACTATTTAGAGGAGGTGCCCCCAAATCTGCATGTATCAAAGGACAAATGGTACTATTTCTATGATTCGTGTGAGAGGGGAGTTAATATCTCAAAATATTTTCTGCTTTCGAAAACTCAATGATTAGGAACTCTTAAGCTGCTTGGTAAATTGACCAATCGTGATTCTAATTGTGTAGAATTGAATAGATCCCCTTTAGCACAATCAGCATACATTTTCAACTTAGTCATTAACATCCATGCTGGTCTAGTTTGTACATTATTTGAATTAGAAAAAACTAAAAATTTGTTTTTTAAATCAGAATTACTGAATAAAATTGAATTGAGCCAATAATTTGCTTTTGAAAAATCATTCTCCGAAATAAAATCTATATCTCTATTTTCAAAGAACTCTTTATAGAGTAAAGCCGTTTCACGCTTATTACCTATGATGAACTGAATATTTTCCATTTGCGCAACTCCAAGAGCAGCATTTATATTAGTCATTCGGTAATTGTATGCAACTTCATCGTGAATAAACTCAAATGGATGAGGTACCTTAGCTGTTGTTGTTATGTGTTTAGCTTTCAAGGCAAGTTGTTCATCATCTGTTATTATCATTCCCCCACCGCCAGTTGTAATGGTTTTATTTCCGTTATAACTCAAAATTCCTGCAAGACCGAAAATTCCTGTATGTCTTCCCTTATACAAACTACCCAATGACTCGGCTGCATCTTCAATAACAGGAATATTGTATTTAGTTGCTACCTCAACTATTTCGTCTATTCTGCAAGGAAAGCCAAAAGTATGCATTGGAACAATTGCAGAGATTGGATTATTAGTTGACTGGTTAATTGTCCGATTGGTTGTTTGGTTATGCTTGGTGTTCTTTTCAAGCCAATGTTCTAGTTTTTTAGGAGACATCCCCAATGTGTCAATATCAACATCTACAAAAACAGGTTTTGCTCCACAATGTGAAATGGCGTTAGCTGTAGCCACAAATGTTAATGGTTGTGTTATTACTTCATCACCGTATTTTACACCGGCTAATTGCAGTGCTATTTGTAAAGCTGCAGTACCATTTACTACCGCGACTGCATACTTTGCACCTGTATACTCTGCAGTCATTTTTTCAAACCTGTTTACATACTTTCCAACGTAAGAGACATAAGTTGAATCAATACAATCAACTAGATATTCCTTTTCTTTACCGAGAAAAACAGGTGCGTGAAGCGAAATAGGATTCTGATTAGGGTATAAACTTTTTATAAACTCAACAATATCTTCAAACATTGTATAAATCAGCTTTATAGGAATCTAAATTTTCTTTAATCCAACTAATAGTTTCACTCAACCCTTTCGTTAAATTATTCTGTGGTTTCCAGTTAGTATATTTCATTATCCTGGTATTATCACATCTTAATCTTTCAACTTCACTTTTCCCGGGGCGAACTCTTTGTTTGTCTTCTATTATTTTGACTTTTACTCCTAATAAATCAGCTATGATATTAACAAGATTTCTTACACTTATTTCTTCATTCATACCAATGTTTGTAACGCTTCCAATCAGTTTTTCACTCTTGAATATTTCAATAAATCCGTTAATAGTATCCTGCACATAGGTCAAATCTCTGGTTGGTTCAGTATTACCAAGTTCAAGCTCTTTATTGCCATTTAAAATCTGAGTTATAATTGTAGGAATAATTGCACGTGCTGACTGTCTTGGTCCGTAAGTATTAAAGGGCCTGACTATTTTAACGGGTAGTCCAAATGATTTATAGTAACTCAAAGCGATTTGATCAGCAGCAATTTTAGAAGCCGAATATGGTGATTGCCCAACTAGTGGATGATCTTCATCTATTGGTACCCTTTGTGCCGTTCCGTAAGTCTCACTTGTCGATGTGATTATAATGTCACTTATATTTCTCTCTTTAACAGTCTGTAGAACATTATAAGTACCCTCAATATTAGTTTTTATATATGCAAGAGGAGATGCATAAGAATAGGGAATACCTATTAAAGCCGCTAGATGAAATACTGCTTCACATTCATTTGCGGCAATATAAAGCGAATCATAGTCACGAATGTCACCCGTTATAACTTCAATTTCATTTTTTACTGGGGATTTTTCCAGCCATCCCCAGCTATTCTTTGAATTATAACGGACGAATGCTTTTACTTCAAATCCTTCCTCAGTCAATTTTTCAACCAGATGAGATCCGATGAATCCACCTGCTCCGGTTACAAGTACCTTCATAAATTATCCTTCTGCTGTTAGATTACACTTTATAACTATTTTAATATTATAACATTGATCTAATTAATTATGGTAGATATATGATAAACTCCTTCAAAAGATATAATTTAGAAATTTCCGATGAATTATAAATACCACTCCAATCACAAAATCAACCCCTTTATTAACATAATTGTTATCATAAAAATACCTTTGGTTGAGGCAGAATTGAAAGATTCGAACCAGTTAGGCATAATAAATATGTTAGAATAGATATCTCTTTATAATATTGTTTTGTATATAAAGAAAAATGAAAATTTAAATTTCAGAACAGTCTAATATATTTTAATCGCTTTAAAAAGATTTATTAGCAATTCCTTTCTTGTTTGATAGACCATCCCATAACCCAGAGTAATAATATTTTAGAAATTTTATTCCACCCATTTTAGTTATAGCCCATCTATATGTCAGTGGTATTTTTAGAAATTCTATTATCAATGATAGTGAAAGGTTAAAATATAAATGAAATTTTCTGAAGTATAGATACCTATTACGCATTATATAATAATACATAAGATTATTCCCACTTTTATTCTCATTATTAAAATCGTGATGGTGCCTCACTATAGCATTACGGGTACAAATAGTAAGGAATTCTGCCTTTTTTATACGATATGCAAGATCAATTTCGTCATTATACATAAAGTAGTCTTCTTCAAATAGGCCAGTAATCCTTAACAGATCACTTTTTATCATCATTGCTCCGCCAATCACATAATCAGCATAGTTCTCATGAGGAATTTTATCTGTAAGTTTCTGGTTAGAATACGGAGCTAATTTTTTTTGAGTTTTAAAATTTGTCAGTACTCCATAATTTTGAATCAAGTTTCCATTCTTTTGACCAAACAAAACAATAGGTCCTACCACTCCAATTTTTTCTCCCGAACTAATTCTTTCGACTAGGATTTGTAAACATTTTCTTTCAAGCTGCATATCAGGATTTAAAATAAAAATAAATTCACAACCATCATCCATTGCTTTCATGATTCCGATATTATTACCCTTCGCATATCCATTATTCATTTGGGAATTAATCACACAAACGGATAGTCGAGAATCGTACTCTTGTATCACATTTAAAGTTTCATCACTCGAATTATTATCAACGACGTAGACAACCAGATTTGTACATTCCTGAGTTAATATCGAGTTCATTAATCTGCCAATATCATTTTGGCTATTATATGTAACTACTATTATTCCGACTTTAATTGACACGTAAAGAGTTAAAATTAATTAATTTTTTCTAAGGTACGATCAAATAATGAGTTATAATAATTTGCCACCTTCTCGATTGTATGATTTACCCTAACGTAGTGATAAGCATTCTCACCAAGTTTTTCTCTTAATTCTTTATCTAAATAAAGAGTTTCAATCGCATTTACCAGTTCACTAATTTCCAAATTAATTAAAATGCCGTTATTTTCGTTTATAAACATCCTTGTATCTCCAACATCTGAAGCTATTATTGCATTACCGCAGCCCATTGCCTCAAGCACACTTTGAGAAGGATAATTATTAGTGGATTGAATCGATACAAATACCGATGAATCAGCCAGAATTTCTGTGGGTTGTTGATAAAAGCCGTGAAATATAATATTGCTTAAATTAACATTAATCAATTTTATTTTGATATCACATGAGAGTCTTCCCTCTCCCAATATATGAAATAAAATTTCGGGATACTTTTTTGCTAAAATAATTGCCGCCTCCAAAAATAGCTCCGGATTTTTTCCTTTTTCTAATCGTCCAGCAAACACGACTTGAAAAATGTTTTTATTACCAATTCTGCAAGTTGAATAAGCGGTAAAAGAACACGGAGTTATTGAAACAGACTCTTCATTTATTTTTATTCCTTTTTCTTTCACACTTTTTAAAATGTACGGGCTGAGAAAATCAATAAAATCACTCTTCTCGAGTGCAAAATTGAAAGAACTGTATTTCCGGTACCAATACTTTTTATCACTTGGCAGAACATCCCTGAACCAGCTATCCATATTACAAAATATAATTCCCATATCTCTTTTTCTTTTCTTCAAATAAAAATAAAGAGGCAGAATTCCACTGTAAATACCAAGAAAACACTTGATATTTTTTTCTTTTCTGATTGCTTCTATTACTTTAAAATATTTTTTTTGAATCCTAAAACTTTTTATAAATCTATATATCTGCTTAATGAAACCTGGATGATCGGCTATGTAGATTTTAGCTGCCGATGTAATCCCTAATTGTCTTTTTTCTTCTTTGGCATTTGAGCCGATTGGGATTAAATTTTCAGTTGGGTAATCAGGAAAGATTTCTTTAATATTATTATATAGTTCATAGGATACGATGAAATAGTATTTACTTAAATTATCTTTTGCCAAATAATTAAATAATTGAGCAAATCGTTTCTCTGCACCACCGAAAATTCCTTTGGTTAATAATACCAGCGCAAAAGCAGGTTGCATTATTTGTTGATGAAGTATTTCAGATAAATAATAATGTTCAAATTCAAGTACATATATATAATCTTAGCTGTAATCCTTTTGATTAACTTTCATAGATTCTTTTTCTTAAAAGCATTAGTACTAGTAATTTAATAAGATTTATTTCTACTTGTTCTTTCGAAATTGTTTAATAAAATAACTCTAATATTAATTAACTATATTGAAAGTTGAGATTAATAATTGTAAAATTAAAAAAACTATTGAACTTCATTTATATGAAAATTTAAATAAACTTTGCGATGCAATGCTAATCCAATCCCCATCAAAACAGCAGTAAAACTCATGCCTTCTCCTATAAAATCCGAACTCAAACTCCATAAATTATAAGTAAACTTACTTGCTATAACATATAAAATATAGATAGAAAAAATTAAAAGCATTGGATCTTGTAAGTAATTAGTGAGAGTTAGTTTTAGCAACTTAATAAGTCTATAAAATAGTTTTACCATTATAAAGTACAAAGGCAGCATGAAAATTGCACCCAAAATACCAAAACCAAAGAATAAAAGGTAAATATTCACTTCTCCGGCTGCATCTCTAGCACGAGAATATTTTTCACCTCTTTCAGAAGTTGCACGTCCATCTTTCCAATATATATAAGTATAACCGGTGCCAAATAATAAATTGTTTTTTATGTATTCTTTAACAAGATCATAGTCTTTATCTCCTGTGACCCTTTGATCACCTACACCCTTTGAATCTACGCCAGTTGTCATAAGTAAAAATGTGTCCTTACCAACTTCTCCCAGATAGCCTACATACTTAGGAAATGTAAAGTACAATGTTATTAAAACAAGTATTGCCGGTATTGTAACTTTTAACATAGACGATAGTTTTCCTGTTCGGAATAAATAGGATATTATTAAGGTAACTATAACTATGGTTCCGATAATATCAATTTGAACCCGTCTGGTAAGCGTAATAATTTGCGCAAGTATAAAAATTACGCCAGCATAATATAACCAAAGCTTGTAATTTAGATTCAGAATAATTTTTCTTGATAAAAGATAAACAATTAGAGAAAATGGGAATAATAAATAGAAAACTCCATAATTGATCATTGAAATTCTCATCATTTCACTACCTGTATATCTGAGTTGCTGTTCCACGGGGGCTAAAGAAATCCCCGCCACTAGTGATATGAAAAATAAAGTTAAACATATAATACCAACAAAAAGAGTTGTAGTATAAAAGTAGTACAAACTTCTTAATGAGAACGTATATACAGCAATTATAATGATAAAACTATAAACAAATGTTCTATTTTTAATTAAAAAAGTAGAATAATTAAAATCATTCTGGAAATAGGGAACAAGGCCTCCATAAACAATAAAATAGTATGCACCAAAAATGAAAAGGTAGAGTAAAAACCTCTTTAAAAATTGATCATGAAGAACCTCATTCCAGTTGGTTTTTGCTGATAACAGACATATAATCATTCCTGAGATAAAGACATCATATGCGTTAAAAGAACCGACTAGACTGCCTCCCAAAAATGCATAAACATATCCTCCAGGATCAAAATAAAGATTGAGAAATATCCAGAACCAGAAATCTGGGTGATTGTGCACAATGATTATTACTGCCCCGAAAATGATCAAAGCCACTAAACCAGTTAGGAGCAAAATCAGCAAAGGTTTACAGTACCTTCATTTAATTGCATATAATTATTCAATGTATCAGCGAGTTTATTCATAATATTTCTTTAATAGTTTCCCGAAATCTTCCCCGGTCCTTTTTGCAATATTTTCCCATGAGTATTGTTTTAGTGCAATTTCTCTTAGATTTTCAAAAATTACTTTTTTGTCAATAATTTTAATAATTGCATTTTTAATATCTTCTGGTTCAGAGACACTAAATCCTACTGATTCTCTGAATTCCTCAGGAAAGTTTTTCAGACTTTCACCTACAACAGGCGTATTACACAACATAGCTTCAACCGGTAATAAACCTATGCCTCCAAATATATGTTCCTTAGAATATCTTGATAAAATGTAAACATCAGCAGAGGATAAAAACTTGTAAACCTCAGAATGGCTAATTATTCCATAGACTTTAACTCCAGCACTTATTGCATAATTGAGCAAGGGATCAGAGTCCTTAGTACCTGCAATAATAAGTTCCACATCATCCCGTTCTTTTTTAATCTCTTTGTACACTTCAATAAGTATGTCGGGTCGCTTAGTATAGTTTAGTTTGCCTATATAAAGAATGTATTTCTTATAGTGATCAAGGTTTAATAATCTTTTTGCTTCAGTTTTATCAATTACCGGGAATCTTTCCGGAAGAACACCAAGTGTTTGTTTTTTGATTTCAGCGTTGGTATATGGTAAATAAGATATGATACTATCATCCAGAATATATAGTAAGTCTATGTTAAAAAATGATTTTTCTTCAATTCGCTTTTGGAAAGAGTACAATAATCTTTTTATACCCCTGGAAATTATAGCCTTATATATTGAAGTAGATTCACCATTATTCTGTACAACAAGAGGAAAATCTTTTAAGCGTGGTGCTAAACTATAGAACAATAAGTGCCTGAAGTTCGTTATATGAATAATAGTTGGTACATTTTTACCAAGTTCATTTTGCAAGTCACTTATAAGACTCCTTGAATAATCGCCGAAATATTTTATATGGAATGCCGGATAAATCCTGAATTTAACACTAGATATTTCTTTTGTATAGATTTGTTTTGCCTTGTGATCAGCTTTCCAACATTCAACAACTACTGTTGGGTTATACTGCTTAAATTTTCTTGCATTTATTCCAGCCCAGCCATAAGTAAAGTAATTATCACCATCATTAATTGATGATGGATAACCCTTACCATATTCAGAAACTCTGTCGATAAAAATAGCTTTGTACATAATTCAATGTTTAAAAGAATAATTGGGCAAGAATGGAATAACACAATCTAAATTTTTTACTTTCTCTGTAAACAACAAT
>JGI20213J14113_1000189_pt1 | contig 13717 bp, 10 predicted proteins | sample WetSurMetagenome_3_FD_14113 | JGI IMG/M metagenome (IMG submission 14113) | reverse complement strand
TCCAAATGAAAGTTTTACAAGAAATATTCTTAAAAATTGATTAAACACTAATAAACAAAATAGCTGTTTGAAGTGTAATGGATAATCTTAATTAAAAAATAGTTTTTCAAATTAGTTACGATCCTTCATTTTATTCATCAAATCCATGGGGAAGATCATAGCAATAGCCGTACCCAAAGGCGGAGTTGGTAAAACAACTTCAGCTATAAACTTGGCCATAGCTTTCACATTACTTGGGAAAAAATCCCTGCTGATTGACTTAGACCCGGCAGGTTCGTGTGCATCTGGTTTGGGATATTGTAATAATGAAATTAGTTGTGATATTTTTAATGTTCTGCAGTTTAATGTTTCATTTCAACGAGCTGTTTTTAAAACGAACATTAACGGACTGGATTTTATTCCCATCAGACACTTAAATTATATTGATGAACTGAGATTAGGAAAAATATCTTCTAACGAAATATTATTCAGAAATATTCTCAGACCAGAAGCATTTTCTTATGATTATGTGATACTAGATTGCCCGCCTTATTTAACGGGAACTACAAATCTTGCTCTTATTGCTGCGGATTCGGTTTTAATTCCTGCTATGCCGGGTAAGTTTTCAATTGATGCTGTAAAAAAAATAATTGAGCACATCAGTACGGTTCATAAAATTTATAATCCTCAACTTAAGATCGAAGGCATTCTGTTGACAATGTATGAATTTAATACGAATGTTTCCTTCGCTTCAAAAAAAGAAATGTTTAAAACTTATCCCCAACATATTTTAAATACTTCTATTCCTAAAAATGCTACTGTTGGCGAAGCTTCAATTAACAATAAACCATTGTTGACATTTGAGCCCAATGCCAAGGCAGCAAAAGCTTATATTAGACTTGCTGCAGAATTAATTGAAAGAAAAGATTTATTCAGCTTCGCAGTAAACCTGTAATTAGATTATTATCTAGTGAACTTTTTTAAGAAAATTCTGTTTTAATAGACTAAATAAAAACCGTCCCCCCTCTTTCTCTTTGTAAAAAGAGTTGGAGTTTTGCGGGGGACGTTAGGGTGAGGGACTGAATTTTAACAATAGTTTATGACTGTTGCAAATTAATTTTGATTTTTGATTGATTATGAAGTTTGATGTGTAATAATTCCTCTTAGTACAATTTATTTACAAGTTTTTTATCTTTGACCTAAAAAGAAACGAAAATGATTAGCAAAGAACTATTAAACATTCTATGCTGTCCCGAAACCAAAGCAGATCTGGTTTTAGATGGCAATAAACTTGTTTCAGTTGATAAAAATACTCGACGCCGTTATCGTATTGAGGATGATATACCAGTTATGCTTATAGATGAATCGGAAATGCTTTCAATGGAAGAGTGGCGTGAAATAATGAAACGGCACGGAAAAGCTGTTGAGTAGTTACAAGTTGATTAGTTCTTGGTTGAGTTTCTTGTGTTAGCGAGTTTAGATTTTTTTATTTCATCAAGAACCTAAACCAGATACGATTTAACTAAAATATTTATCCAACAGAATGTCAACCACCATCTAATTATCCCTCAACTAACAATCTTTTTAATTATATTTTCTGAAAAGTATTTCAGATTTTCTTCCCAAGGTAAGAATAAATGGATCCAATCAACATTATCATACTGCTAAATATAATCGGAACTTTTGGTGCAAATGTAACTGGCGCCAAGCGGGGATTGAAATCAAAAGTTTCCGAAATTAAAGATAAGCCAAAAACTTTTCTTCAGAAATTTCCACCTATTCTATCGATGCTTTCTCTTGTTGCGCTGATTCTAGCTGTTTTTCAAATCGGCACCTTGAATTACGAATCCTTCAAAGACTATAATGCTCTGCGTTATACAGGACTTATTGTTTATCTTGTTTTTTCATGGATACAGGTTTGGTCATTTAAATCTCTTGGGGACAATTACTCGCAGGATATAATGATAAAGAAAAATCACGAGCTGGTTACAAATGGACCATTTAAAATCATACGTCATCCACAGTATCTTTGTCAGATAGTTCTGGATTTGGGTGCGACCGCAGCAACATTCAGCTATCTTGTTGGAATCTTCGCACTAATTGAAATACCTATTTATATTATGAGAGCTTCGCTTGAGGATAAATTGCTTGCTAAATATTTCTCAGAAAAATTTTCTGATTACAAGAAAAAAAGCGGATTTATGTTTCCCTTCATTGGATAGGTTCAACGTCTCAATGAAAAAAATATTCTTTCTTATTCTACTTTTATTTTCATTTGGAAATTCATTTGCTCAGCAGGTTGAAAATCTCTTTGTCGTAAGTGATAAGGGTACAAAGTCTGTTTCGGCCTGGATGAATGAGGGAATTCTTTACGTTTCAATTTCAGAACTAGCAGAGGCTTTAACAATAAATTATTTTGAAAGCGAATCAACCGGAAAGGTTGAGCTTAAATCAAATTACTTCCTTCTAAAATCATCACCAAGAAATCCATTTATAGTTGTTACTCCTCGTTCAAGCGGAACACCTAAAGTTTATCAGCTTCCAACTTCAACTTATTTAAGAGGTAATGAAACTTTCATTCCACTTCCCTTTCTTCTGGATCCACTCGAAATAATAGTTGAACGCAAATTAAAGTTTGAGAAACCAAACAGGCTTATTGTTGGAAAACAAATAACGTCACCGCTTGATGGTAAGAAATGGATGTATGACATTCCCGATCTTCCGCCAACGACCGGATATGATATTACGGGAATATCAATAACAGAAAAGGTAAATGGAACAATAATCCGTCTTCATTCAAAATCTATAATCCCTTCATACTACAGCTCCTTTAAAGATAATGAGCTTACCATCATCTTCCGAAAAGTAAATGCCGATGTAAATAAGACAAGCCGTGAAGAGTTTAGCAGTCTAATTCAGAAAATTGAAGTTAGAAATGTTGGTTCTGATGTTGAGTTTAAATTTAAAGTGGGAAGTGACTACTCAACAAATGAAGTTATGAATGTAACAGGAAGCAATGATATCCTCATTACAATCCATAATAAAGTTTTCACTAAGAGCGATCAAGTAAAGAAAAATATGGATAAGTGGAATTTTGATATTGTGGTAATTGATGCCGGACACGGCGGAAAAGACCCTGGTGCAATAGGAATTGATAACCTAAAAGAGAAAGATGTTACACTTGCAATTGCACTTAAGCTTGGTGAATTAATGCAGAAAGAAATGCCTGATGTAAAAGTAGTTTATACCAGGAATAAAGATAACTTTGTTGATTTGTATAAACGAGGAAAAATTGCAAACGAAAATAACGGGAAGCTTTTCATTTCTATTCATTGCAACTCAACAAAGAAAAAACCTAGCGATGTCAGTGGTGCCGAAGTTTACCTTCTCAGACCGGGAAGAACTCAGGAAGCAATTGAAATTGCGGAGACAGAAAACAGCGTAATTAAATATGAAGATAATCCTCAGAAATATGAGAAACTCACTGATGAGAATTTTATTCTTGTAAGCATGGCTCACTCTGCATATATGAAGTACTCTGAAAAATTTGCAGAACTTCTTCACAAAGAGTTTGATGTGAATCTAAAACTTAAATCACGTGGAGTAAAACAAGCAGGGTTTTATGTTTTAGTCGGAGCTTCAATGCCAAGTGTTCTTGTTGAAACAGGATTCATCTCAAATAAGAATGATGCTAAATTTTTAAAATCTGCTGCAGGACAGAATCAGGTTGCTGAATCAATATTCAGTTCTATAAAGACATATCGTAAATACTACGAAGAAGCGATGGATGCAGAATTATAAGCTCTGTGAATTTCTAATTATTAAAACTCGAAAAGATGGGGATTTAAGCTAAAATGGGATGAATCCATATGACTTTCCGCTTCATCATATCATTGCAAATTATTATTAACAAATAAAGGCTAAGTGAGAATGAAAAACGTGATCGAAGGAACTGACTTTAACTTTGAACAGGAAGTATTAAAATCTGATACGCCCGTACTAGTTGATTTCTGGGCTCCGTGGTGTGGTCCTTGCAGAATGGTTGCACCGGTTGTTGAACAGCTTGCAAATGAATACGAAGGTAAGTTAAAAGTTGTTAAACTAAATACAGATGAAAATCAGAACACTGCTATAACATATGGAATAAGAAGTATTCCTACATTGGGAATATTTAAAGACGGACAAGTTGTTGATGCTGTAATTGGTGCGGTTCCAAAACAGTATTTAGAAGAAAAGATAAAACCTTATCTAATCACAATTAACTAATCTTTTATGAGGCGGGCTTGACCCGCCTTTTTAATTTCTATCTTTCTGTTACAGTTATATCTCCGCCGGAAGTGTGTGCTAAAAGTTTTTCACCACCGCCATTTAGATCCCCAATTAAACGACTTCCGGAAGATTTTTTCACATTACTCATATTAAGTGAACAGGAAACATCTCCTCCAGAAGTTGATAATTCCATTGAAGCATTAAATTCTTTTGGGACTTTAACTTCAATGTCACCTCCGGAAGTTGAAAGATCTATTCCTTTGTTCTCACCTTCATATTCAAGTTTAACATCTCCACCCGAAGTCTCAGCATTAATTTTAGTATCTGTGCAAAAAAGATAAATATCACCGCCTGAGGTTGAAACCACCAGATCGCCTGAAAATTTATCAGCCCATATATCACCACCTGATGTATTCAATTCTGCTTTGCCGGTTATACCTCCGCATTTAATGTCTCCGCCAGCAGTATTTATATCTAAGCTGAATTTTGACGGCACTTTAATTTCAACCTTTACACTTATGCTGCTAAACCAGGATGAGATCGAAGATTTTGTCTTACCATTAACTTTGATCTGATTTTCATTTCCTTCCAGAGTGAAATCCATTTTCTCTATTGCATCCTCATCACCAAGAATTTTCACATAGACTTCTTCTTTATTCCAATAAGTAATGAGTACATCACCTGAACTAATATCTACGTAAAGATTTTTTCCCGGCGAAACAGAAAAAGATTTTTCCTTGATTAGTTGAAGATCATCATCCGAATGTATATGCATGTTTCCACACGCGGTGAATGTAAATGCCATTGAAATAAAAAATGACGCAGCAATTTGTCTTAATAGTTTGAATTCAGAAATCATAACTTTTCTCCCATTGTTTTTACTTTTGATCCGGTTTTTATAAAAATGGTTACCGGACAGTTGTAAAATTAGGCTACTTAATGTTTTTAAGAGAATTCTTAATGATTAACGGTATAAAATTGGTGTTAAATGCATTATTGATTCTGATTATTATTGATCATTAGAGATTGCCGGCTTGAGTTAGAAATACCCCTCCCTTTTGAGGAGAGGTTAGAGGAGAGTCTTTTTATTTACTTCATCAATATCATCTTCCTTGTTTCAACGAAAGGACCGACTTGTAGTTTATAAAAATATAATCCGCTCGTTAATCCTTCAGAAGAAAACTCAACTTCATAATTGCCTGCAGGTTTTTCTTCATTCACGAGTGTTGCGACTTCTCTACCAAGCAAATCATAAACTGTTAAAGTAACCAATTGAGATTGCTTCGCTCCGCTCGCAATGACAGATGGAATAGAATATCTTATTGTCGTTGAAGGATTGAATGGATTAGGATAATTCTGTCCAAGTGAAAATTCTTTGACGGATGCATTTCCATCTTCAACTCCGGTTGTGATAATATCCAGCACTTCCTGTTTCATAATAAATGGAATGTTCGGCAATGCATCGTACATAGCTACAAATCTATTTATATCTCCATTATTGATTGGTCTTATATGATCAACTAATTCTGTTTTTACTGTTTGATAACATACCTCAGCTGTAATTCTGTATTCAGTATTTGGAAGAGATGAAATTAGAAAAGTTAAACTGTCACCTCCTGAACCCTGATACATTCCGTACCGGTTGAAATTAGTATCATCAGCAGCATTGCCAACGATTTTTATAGTATCATAGCTCACAGAATTTGTAGTAAAACCCTGCGGAGGAAGGCGATTGTCTTTTATATATTCTGCCGCTCTGAATAAAGTATATGTAACCTGCTGCTGATCGTTAACAAAAACTCCTTCATAAACCTGGACCTGATCTTCCGAGTTAATAATATCATAGTGAGGTTCGTAATCGGAATTGTAGTTAATTATTTTTCCGGTTCCATCCCATTCACCGGATTCAAAAACAACATTGCCGATTCCTTGCTCAACTTTTAAGTGAACCCACATTCTTCTGAAAGGAATTCCTGTTGGGATTTTATGTCCGGTTAAATTTTTAATATAAAGTTTTACTTCTAACAAATCATTTTGATAGCTCGTTGATGCGCTTAGTTCAATAGATCTTTCTTTCAAACTGTATTCAGTTCTTGAAATTGTTGAATCAAAATGCTCAGGCTCCGCAGTAAGATCCAGTGAGTCAATATTATTTTTTAAAAGATTCTGCATATAAAAATTCCCGCCAACAAAAGTATGCCGCCAAAATGGTGTTCTATCTGGAAAGTTTCCCATTCCTGAAATTTTTATAGGATCATAAATCTTCGGCATATGACAATCCTGGCATTGGATATTCTGCGATGGATAAACACTATTCTTCCACTCAATGTATGGAGTCTGTTCAGGGAAACTTCCAACGATATTTCCCTGCTCATCCATTGTTGGAGTGAATAATGTGTGACATGTTGCGCATAGTTCAGATTGATTTACATGCGGACTGAATTGCGCTTTGTAACCGATGATCGCCCACATTAAAGTAGTATCGGAATTTTCATAAGGTCCATATAAGATACTGTCAGCTTCTATAATATAATTTCCTGAATAGGACTGCTGCGTTCCGAAATTATCAGGTTTGACTTGGTGACAAGCTGTACAGCTTACACCATCATTTGCCAGAGGATCTTGTTTTAACTCAGCCATTGAGTAACCTGTCTGACCATTATAAATAGCCTGAGTATAGCCCATCGGTGAATGACATTTTAGACAGGTACTTTCTATTAATTCCTGATGCTGGGGAAAGTTGTGAACTTCTTCAGCAACCATTGCTCGCCACAACGGGTCTTTACTTGCATTACCCATCATAGTAGAGCGCCAGTAAGTAATTGGTGAAACATCTATTCCGTTCCAGGTCATTGCACTTCCGTTGCTTTGATGACAAAGAATACAATTACCTGAACCGCTGAATAAAGTTGATGTCCCCGTAGGTAACTCTGTTTGTGAATTGATATTGTTTGTAATAAAAAGTAATAAGAGAGATGCGGTAATTATAGTTTTCATAGACCAGACTTTATTGTTTCAATAATTATTTGAGATAAAGTTATTTAATTATAATACAGAGACCCATTACAGGTCTCTGTAATTTGAATTTATTTCCATTTTAAAATAAAAAATTACTTCATTAGTATCATCTTCTTAGTTTCAACCAGACTACCTGCCTGCAGTTTGTAGAAATATATTCCGCTTGATAATCCTGCAGCATCAAATTTCACTTCGTAACTTCCTGCTGGTTTTTCTTCGTTGATGAGTATCGCAACTTCGTTTCCGAGGATATCATAAACTTTTAAGGATACGCGAGACCCTTCGACTCCGCTCAGTGTGACAGATGGAACAGTGTACCGGATACTGGTTGACGGATTGAATGGATTTGGATAATTCTGAAATAGAACAAATCCACCAGGATTAATTTCATCTTCGACTGAAACTGGATTTCCTGCTGTATAAACTTTTATTTTATTTGAACCTGCAACGGCAATAAGTCCATTCAAACCAATGGCAACACCACTGGTATTTACATTTGAAATATCGCCAATCCATAGTTCTTGTAAATCCAGTGTGTAAGCATAAATATTATTTTCTCCAGTTGTGGCATAAATAACACCGTTTGCTGATGCAGAAACTCTGAGTTGAAACAACTCTGGATTTGCAAGCACATCAGTTGAGTCTAATATATTACCATGAGCTGGTTCCAAACGAACAATCCTTCCGCTTGATGGTGCATATATTGAACCATCAGAACCGACACATATATAGCCGAATGGTGCGCTGCCAAAAATTTCTGTTTCCCAAAGTACACTTAAACCAGAACCATCATCCTGCAGAGCAGTGACATTATCTCTCTGCTTATGAACATAAATTATTCCGTTGGGACCTACCATAAATCCGCATTGCTGAAGAGGTCCGCCGGGATGAGTATCATTTATTATGTGATCATATTTTTGCTGCCCATTATCAAGATTTATTGCCTGAAGGTATGCAACTCCACCGATTTGTTTAATAACATAACCGGTATTTTCATAAGCTACCATTTCACCGCTACCGGAAGCAATCCCGATTATGCTGGTTTCCCAAACTTTCTCCCCAGTTAAGTGATTAATTCTGTACATTTTAAAGTTGCTGCCATTAACAAGTAAGTCACCGTTTGAAGCAAAGCAGACGCTTTCTGTAATGTATGTACTTAAGGTAACATCAGCCGTCCAGATTTTTTCTCCATTAGTTGCATTCAAAGCATACAGAGAATCAGAATAACTTTCTGTAAATCTCATTACATAAACCTGACCGTCTCTTAATCCAATCGGTAAAGATCTTCCTGTTAGTCCGGTTACTTCTTTCTCCCACAAAAACTGACCATTATTAAGATCGAAGCAAACAACAGGTGAATTTGTCATTTGAAGAAATTTCATTGTTATCAGCTTGTTGCCTTCTATATAAACCGGAAATCCAATCAGGCTTCCGCTGTTTATATCCCACAATAAACTGTCAGTAGTTGGTCCGTTTAAGTCTGATAAACCGTTTCTTTGAGGGTTTCCGCCACCGTTGTTCCAATCTGAAAAAATTTTCTGATTATTAAATTGAGCAAAAGAAATAAGCGAAAGCATCGTAATGCTTATAAGAAAAATATAAATTCTATTCATTGAAAAACTCTCCCTTAATTAATTAAAAGTGAAATAAATTGAACAGATCAAATTTATTTTCATTTTGGGAGAAAAAATATTTTTAATAAAAGAAACATGTATAGATGGCTATTTAAACTCTTAAAACGTGGATGCTCTACTTCAAGAGTAACATCTTCTTTACTGAAGTAAACTGATCTGTTCTCAATTTATAGATATACGTTCCCGATGCTACATTCTGTCCATTCCATTGATATTGATACCTCCCAGTTGCAAGTGATGTGTTTACTAACTCAGCAACTTTTTCACCAAGTGTATTGTAAATAGATAATTCAGCATTTGCTGCATCTTCAGGCAATGAAAACTCTATCACTGTGCTTGGATTGAATGGATTTGGATAGTTTTGTGATAACTCATATTGATCAGGGACTACTTCCACTTCAACGACATTAGAATAATCAAAGCTTCCATCATTATCAATCTGTTTAAGTCTATACTGGAATTTGCTTCCACCTGCAAACAAATCTTTATCACTAAAGCTGTATTCCTTTGGCGAGTTTGAATTTCCGTTTCCAACAACAAATGTGATTTGATTCCAGTCTTTATCATCAATTCTTCTTTCGATTTCAAAACCGTAATTATCAACTTCTGTTTCTGTTTTCCAGAATAAATTAATTTCGTTTTTACTGAAAGTTGCTGTGAATAAAGATAACTCTACAGGCAAAGGTCCATTGCATAATGTACCAATACCAGTATAAGTTCCCTGAATTGTTACATTATCTGCGCAAATGTCTGCACCAGCAGTAACTTCAATGATTGTGCCGGATTGAAATTCAATTATGCTTTGACCGTGACTGAATTGAGAATTAAAAAGTAGAAAAGCACAAAATAACTTTGTAAAAATTTTCATTGGACTTAGTCCTCCAGAGAAACTTCTGTTTTTTCGCTGGTAGCACTATTCGACTGGCTCATTAATTTTTCCAACTGAACTTGAAATTGTTCTTTGAACAAGTTTATCTCCTGTACTAAATTTTGATTTTGCTCTGATAATAATTGATTCGTAATAATAAGGTCATCAAAAGCATTTTTCAACTCATCCTTTTCTTGCTTCAAATCCTGAATCGCTTTAACAATTACTGGCAGCAAATTACCATAAGTTGCCTCCCATTTGTCTGGATTGCTTTTTAATACCAGATTTAACCATTCGGCGTGTTCGGATTTTTGGACTGAGTCAAACTCCTGTGCAACAAAACCTGCTGTTGGATGATCCTGAATTTTACTACCATCTGAAATACCGTTTTCATACCATTCTCTTTTATCCCAATTAAATTCTCTTGGTTTTACTTTCATAATAAAATCCAATCCGAGAGACAGGTCTTTGATATTCTTTTTATCTCTTAGGTCTGAAAGTGAAGATATTGTCTGAACGTTGCAACGAAGTGTAGTAATCTGATTATTACCAAGTGTGATCTCATTCGTAGCATTCGCGATTGAAGGGGATGAGTTATATCCAATGAGCGTAAGATTACTTCCGGTCGAAACACTGCTTCCTGCATAGCCACCAATTGCTGTGTTCTGTGTACCTGTGGAATTGTTTGCTAACGAGTTAAATCCAACGGCAACATTATAGGAACTTGTTGAATTCGTACCGAGTGAATTATACCCCATTGATGTGTTATAACTTCCTGTTGTGTTTAATAACAGAGAATTATAACCAACTGCTGTATTCTGTGTTCCGCTAGAATTTAAATACAAAGCAGAATAACCGGCTGCAGTATTAGAAGAACCAGTATTCGAACGCAGAGAATTGCTACCGATTGCGGTGTTTTGTGAACCGATTAAATTCAAGTACAAAGATTGATATCCAAGAGAAACATTTTGAGAACCAGTCGAGTTTGTATAAGATGCCTGATAACCAACTGCTGTGTTTTGTCCCTGGGTTGTATTACTATATAATGCCTGACTGCCCAACGCTGTGTTAAATTGACCTGATGAATTTGTATAAAGAGCTCTATGACCAACAGCAGTGTTTTCACTCCCAGTGGTATTTGAATATAAAGCACGATACCCAATTGCAGTTAGAAGGGTCCCACTTACATTCAGGTATAAGGATGATGTTCCAATTGCAACATTCTGATATCCGCCCGAATTTGTATACATAGATGAATATCCAACTGCGGTGTTTTCATATCCTGCATTTAAAGAATATAGGGAAAGGTCTCCAATTCCAATATTATAACTTGATAGTGTATAATTCCCGACTGATCCGAGCATTGTAAAGTTTCCCGCTTCCAAACCAAGGAATAAATTGTTTCCAAAAGAGTTTGTAGTTTTATAGTTATGCAAAAATCTTTTCCCGTTTTTTCTAATCACTCCAATGGTTGAACCTGAAAAATCCTGCAGACCCATTTCAACATTTCTATAAAATGTCGAATTGCCAGTCGATTGATCTACTCTAAAGAAATTGTTGGAAACGTCTCTTACATTAAACGAACCTCCCGTTCCAAGAGTATTGTTTATACTTCCAGTCTGGGCATTGACAATCGCAGCAAGCACAATAAGTAGTAACAATATGTTCCTGATTTTCATTTTCAATTCTCCATTTTTAATTCTGAATTACTTCATTAGGACTTGTCGCCGTAGTGTTAACGAAGGAGGGTCATCTTCTTGGTTTCGACTAAGCTTCCAGCCTGCAGCTTGTAGAAATAAATCCCACTTGATAATCCTGATGCGTTGAATTTCACCTCATAACTTCCAGCAGGTTTTTCTTCATTAACAAGTGTTGCGACTTCGTTTCCGAGAATGTCAAATACTTTTAAAGTAACCATTTGAGATTGCTTCGTTTCACTCGCAATGACAGTTGGAATATTGTAACGAATGGTTGTTGATGGATTGAATGGATTAGGATAGTTTTGTTCTAATGAAAAAGTGTTTGGTGAAATTAAATTATCATCTCCAACTGATGTGGTAGATTCCAAACTTCGGTAAACACCATTGTTCAATGTTCCAGCAAAGATATAACCATCAGCATCAACTGCGAGAGAATGAATATATGCATCGGGCAATCCGGTGCTTATCTCCGTCCAGTTATCTCCATTATTTGTTGACCGATATACTTTATCACTGGACACATATACGAGACCATTTTTATTAAATGTAACATCCCTAACTTGAAAAGTTGTAATTTGGGTCCAGTTATTACCGTTATCTGATGAACGAAACAAACCATCCTCAGTTCCTGCAAAGATGATTCCATTAGAGTTTATCTCTAAAACTTTCATCCAATTATTTTGAAAGCCAATCAGTGACCAGGTGACTCCATTATCCGTTGAACGATAGACGCCTTCTGTATAAGCAGCCACAAAAATGTGATTGTATGGATTGATTGCAACCGAAGCAACTTCATAAGCAAATGGTAAGTTAATCGCTGTCCAATTAACACCATTATCTTCAGAGTGCATCAATTTTGCATATGTGCCAGCATATACATCGCCATCTGAATTGACTGCAAGAGACCCGATGTAAGAGGAGTTTGTTTGACTATATCCTAATGATTGTTCCCAGTTTTCTCCATCATCTGATGAACGATAAATTTCAGATTCCCAGTAACCTGCTGAAGCAAATAAATATCCTGCAGAGTTTTCAACAATATCATTAATGTTTCCATCTGTAAATCCGTTAAAACTAATTCCATTATTAATTGCTGCCCAGTTATTGCCTTTGTCATCAGATCTATAAAGACCACCAAAAAAAGTACCGGCAAATATTTTACTGTTACTCCCGGATAAAAGTGTGTTTATAGTTGAATGAATAAAATTGTTATTAATATTTGTCCAGTTGTCTCCATTATTAGTCGAGCTGAAGATTCCGGCATTTGTTGATACGTATAATTTATTATTATCATTTAGATGTATTGAGTTGGCAGATTTGAGAGATAGTCCATTATTTATTTCTACCCAATTTGCACCTTCATCAGTTGAACGGAAAATCCCTCTGCCGTTATCAGGACAAAATATATCTCCATTAGAGTTTGCTACTAAATTATCGTTCCAGTCACTGAGAGTAGTTTGCATTGGTGTTGTAAGCCAATTTTCCCCATTATCAGTAGAACGATAAACAGTTGCTACTTCTCCCGATAGAAAAATCGGAACAAACAATGAGTTATTTTTATTGATAACAATTTTATCAGAATATTCAAATAGTGGTAAACCATTATTTATTACCGTCCAGCTATCACCATTATTTGTAGAACGATAAAGCGTTCCATCTGATTCACCGGAAGTTGCACTTCCATAAATAATTCCACTTGAATCAAAACTAATTGACATGATATAAACTGATGGATTAATACCATTACTGTTTGCTGACCAGGAATTCCCATTATCAGTTGAGCGATAAATCTGACCAATACCTCCTACAAATAATTCTCCTGTCGGACTTATTGCAATAGAGGATATAAGACCTATGTTGACCTGAATCCAATTGTCTCCGTTATTGGTTGAGCGAAACATTACTCCGTCATAACCTTTTGTTAATAGCTCACCGCTAGAGCAAATAATCAAATCATCTATCCAAAATTGATTAGTTGGTAAACCATTATTAATCTGAATCCAGGTATCGCCATTGTTTGTGGAACGAAAGATGCCGTAAGAAAGAATGAAAATATGTCCCTGAGAATTGAAAACTATTTTATTTATATACTGATTTTCTAAACCATTATTTAACAGAATCCATGTTACTCCATCATCGGTTGAACGATACAACTTGTCTGTTCCGAAAGAGAAGTTGGAAATATTCTCCCCATTTATATCCGTCTTGCTAATGAAAATGTGACCCTGTGAATTGGTGCGAGCTAATCG
>JGI20213J14113_1000188_pt1 | contig 13756 bp, 11 predicted proteins | sample WetSurMetagenome_3_FD_14113 | JGI IMG/M metagenome (IMG submission 14113) | reverse complement strand
TTGGAGGGATTTGATGACTGATGATATTTCTTCTGTTAAAAAGTTTTATTCCGAACTATTTGGATGGACCTACATTGATGTTGGTGAATCTGATAACGATTACTCAGTCATTTTGCACGAAGGAAAACCAATAGCAGGAATTTTCAAATTAAGAGATGTTAAAGCAGATCAACGATACTCGCAATGGATTAGTTACCTCTCTGTTAGGGATATGAATCAGGCTATCAATTATGTTAAGGCTAGCGGTGGAAGCATTTACAGGGAACCATTTGAACTGCCGAACAGAGGATCTGTTTCATTCGTATTCGATTCACAGAATGCTGTTCTGTCATTTGTTAAATCAAGCAGCGGCGATCCTATAGATGCTGATCCCATTTATAATGAGTGGTTCTGGACAGAATTATGGACGAATGACGTTGACAACTCAATAAAATTCTACACAGAACTTTTTGGATATAATTATAAGAAATTTGATACCAGGGCAGATAACCAGTACCACGTTTTGGAAAAAGAAAACAGACCAAGAGCTGGTATTATCAAAATACCATTTGAAAATGTTAAACCCCATTGGATGCCATACATTGCGGTGAAAGACCCTTCAGAAATTGTAAAGAAAGTCGAACAGTTAGGCGGCACTGTTTATTTAAGTACCGAGGGAATTGCCGGCAATAATGCTGCAATTATCGCTGATCCATCGGGTGCAGTTTTCACAGTTCAGAAATGGCCTTTGGAAAAAGGCGAATTTAAAGAGGTGAAATAATGAAACTTAAAATTAAAGCATTGATCCTTTGTTTTCTCTTATTGATAATATTTGCACTCTCTGGATGTGGTACCGGCCAGGTAAGTATAGGAGTCGGAGTTTATGTACCGGGAGCCTGGGTTGGTCCGTACAGTCCTGGTTATTATCCACCGGTTGGAGTTGGTTATCCGCTTTATTAGAGAATAATTTTTAACTAAACTATTTCAAATTAAACAAGCAACGGAAAATATTTATGAGTAACTTTCTACGCAGTTTCATTCTGCTACTTATTTTTCAAATTACATTTTTTGTCTCCTGTTCATCAACAAAGACTGATATCACAGGCGAATGGCAGGACGATACTTATCAAAAAGGCAACCTGCAAAAAGTACTTTTATTAGGAATTGTTAATAAGGAAAAACCTCTCCTTAGAAGAAATTTTGAAGACGGAATGGCAAAAGCTTTTCGGGATGCAGGTATTAATGCAACTCCATCCATGGATGTTATGCCCTATGATGTAGCTATTGATTCAACAACTTTTGAAAAATATTTTAAAGAGCTTCAGGTTGATGCTGTTGTAGTATCAAGACTTGTTGCCGTGGATGCTTCCCGTGATTATAAGGCCGGGTATCTTTACACAATTCCCTATAATTCTTACTATGGATTCTACGGATACTATTATGCGGGAATATCTTACGCTAATAGTGCTGGATATCTTTCAAAAAATGTAGTAGTTGTTCTTGAAACAAATATTTATGAGACAACTAATAAAAAATTAATCTGGAGTGGTGTCTCTGAAACTGTTGAACCTGATAAAGCCTCAGATGTAATTAATTCTTTCAGCAGCGAGCTTGTTGGAAGGCTTAAAAGCGAAGGCTTTTTTAAATAATGTTCGTTAAATTTTATGGAACACGTGGTTCTGTTCCCGTTTGCAGTCCTCATTTTCAACATTATGGTGGCAATACGACGTGCATTCAAATCAGAGATAAGAGAACAAACAACATTGCTATCCTCGACGCAGGCACTGGCATTAGAGAATTAGGAAAAGATTTAATTAAAAGCGGCCATACGCAAGATGAGATTTTTATTGCATTCACTCATTTCCACTGGGATCATATTCAGGGATTTCCTTTTTTTGAACCTGCTTTCAACCGGAAACAAAAAATTAATTTACTTGCACTGGGATGGGGGGAACGAATCACATGCCTCAAAGATATTTTCAAAACTCAGATGCAAAAGGAATTTTTCCCGGTTCAGCTTGAGAAGATGGGTGCAAAATTTAATTTCATGCTCCACAAAGAAACTGAAAGAGTATTCACAACAAAGGCAACAAACTCAAAACCTGTTGTGGTTAAGACCAACAAACACAACCACCCGGGTGGTGCTTATGGATATCGAATTGAACTTGATAAAAAAGTGATGGTATTTTGTACCGATATTGAACACGGAAACTCAATTGATAATAATGTTGTTAGATTTGCTGAAGGTGCTGATCTTTTAATTCACGACGCTCAGTTTACTGCTGATGAACTCAAAAAAAGGAGAGGCTGGGGTCACAGTAGTTTTAACCAGGCAATTGATGTTGCTGAAAAAGCAAATGTTAAAACGCTGGCGCTCACTCATCACGATCCTGATCACGATGATGAGTTCCTCAAAAAAATGGAAAAGCAATGTCAAAAAAGATTTAAGAACTGTTTTCTGGCAAGAGAAAAAATGGAAATTGAACTATAAATAATTTAACTCAACTAACAAAAAGGAATCATTAATGAAAAAGAATATACTTATCGCTGTTTGCTTTCTTGCTTTAACAATAGCTTCATTCGCTCAATCAGGTTATGGGACTGAACTTACTGGAAATATTGTAATACCAATTGGTAAAAATGCTGAATACTTCAATATAGGCTTTGGAGGATTGGTTGGTTTTTACTATGATGTTGCTGAAAATTTTAGAATGGCTTTAGTCCTTGGCTATTTGCGATCAAGTGTTAATGAAGACAAAGTGAACAGCCTTTATGCAAGCGGTGGACAGAATGCTAATATAACCGGAGGAGTAGGAGTTATTCCAGCTTTAATAAGTTTAAGATTAATATCACCTGGACCTGGCATGAGACTGTATGGTTTGCTTGAAGGTGGTTTATATTCTTACAGTACAAGTTTCAGCGGAACGTATGGCAGCGGCGCACCAGTTAATGAATCAGAATTCAGAAGTGAGCCAGGGATTGCATTCGGTGGAGGCGTTCTGTTTCCTTTAAATAAAGAATTATCCTTGGATGTAAATATCCGATATCACTGGGTGAATGATTCCGAATATATTAATTATGAAGGATCTTCAGTAGCGAACAGCAGACTGCTGACATTCGGTGTCGGAGTAAATTGGTTCTTCGCATTACCTCAGCAATAATTAAATTTATTCATATTAAAATCATAAATTAATGACATATTAATTCTGGAGTATAAATGATAAAATATTTTTTGATCGCGTTCGTTGCTATTGGATTCATCACAGGATGTTCTTCCATTTCTACCACAAGCGACTACAATCCGGGAATAGATTTCGGTTCTTATAATACTTTCAGTATTTATAATGGGGTAATTAAAGATAGCAAACTTGAAAGTGTACCGTTAGCAAAGAAAAGGGTGCTCGAAGCAATTACAAACGAAATGCAAAAGAAAGGATTAACAATCACAGATTCAAGTAATGCTTCATTGATAATTTTCGCTCACGGCGGTTCATCTGAAAAAATGAATGTTACAGATTACGGTTATGGATATGGCGGGTGGTGGGGACCATCTCCTTATGGTAGAAATATTGACGTATCTTATTACACAGAAGCTTCTCTGGTTATTGATTTTGTAGATAATGTTAAAAATGAACTTGTATGGCGTGGAATCGGTACAGCAGCTTTGCAGGATAGAGGGACACCAGAAGAACGACAGGCTTTCATCGATGAAGCTGTTGCGCAAATTCTCAATCAATACCCTCCTGCTCAATAATTATTTGACTTAAAAAGCTGCTCAATAATTGGGCAGCTTTTTTATTACTGTTTGTTTCCAGAAAAGCAACTGCACTTAATGATGAATACAAACCACCAGGATATTATGTAGTAGAACCCCCCGCCAATGGCAGATCTGCTTCCGTAGAAATACTTCTAATCGTAAAAGTATAATTTATTTTTAGCAACAGCAGGCAGGTTTAATTATAGTGATAGGAAGATGATTCTTTTATGCTAGTCTGCTATGTGGTTCAAAACACAATTTTTAATATAGTAAACACAGGCTCGTTTGATTAAAATTATTTAAGTAGAATCATTTTTTTTGTTGCAAGCTTTCCATTTACGTTTAGTTGGAAGTAGTACACGCCACTTGGTATATTTTCAGCCTTCCATACTACACTGTGATTACCACGCGAATTATATTCTTCAATAATTGTAGCTATGTGAGTTCCAAGAAGATTATAAATATTTAAAGAAACTTGCCCTGATTCTGATAAATAATAGTTGATCGTAGTTGCAGGATTAAAGGGATTAGGAAAGTTCTGGTAAAGTACAAAGTCTTCTACCAAACTTGAGACATTTTCTTTGACAATATTAGGAGGTTGATATTTATATTTAACTATCACTCCTTCCTCACCGACGGCATAGCCAGTAATTGAATCGGTGAAAATAATATCATATAATTTTGAGCTGTCAGGTGCAGAATATGTAAGCCAATTAACGCCATAATCAAACGTGGCAACGAAATTTTCTGACTGCGGAACAACTGCCCAGCCCTCATTATCCGTTCTGAACGAAACCGCTAAAGCTCGACCAGATACTCCAATTTCTTCGTAACTCCAGGAAAGTCCAGCATCTGTTGAGTGCATAATGCCAACACCAAATATCTCAGGATCACCACCAACTGCCATCACATTGAGTGAATCAAAAAAATGAATATCCCAGATATCATCAGCTGGAGAATACTGTGGATCAAGCGGAACCCAGTTATCCCCTCCATTTGTCGTTCTCCAAATAACTCCGGCAATATCAAGACTGCCGCCACAAGCAAAACCATAAAGCTTGTCGTAGAAATCAAAATTTATGACCGGGTAATTCGAAAATGTTCCTGAATCAATATTAGCATGTTCCCAATTTAAACCACCATCCGTTGTTTCTATAAATTGTCCCGGCACCCCACCTGCAAATCCGTTTAATATATCGAGGAAATAAATTCCTCTTAAAAAGACATTATCTTCTTCGTATTGTTCAATGATCCAGTTTTCACCGCCATCAGTTGTTTTTAGAATTTCTGTACCGAAAAAAGAATTTGCATCTAAACCAGCATCTGCCCACGCCAAAGCCCACGCCATTTTATCATCAAGGAAAAAAAGCTTCATTATCTTATTCGTTGTATTTGTCTGCTGCTGAATCCAGTTTAAACCACCATCGCTTGTATAAAAAATTAATCCAGAATCCCCGCCAACCCATCCCCTCAAACTATCTGCAAAAAATAATGTTCTTAAGATATTATCTGTCGGGCTTGGTATTCGTTCCCAAAAGTTTTGGCTAAATGAAATATTGTTGAATGATAGTAGAAATGCTATTAAACTGATTATTTTAATCATAAAGTGTAAACAATTTAAACTTTTCACTAAAAAGATAATAAATAATGAGTTAACATGATTCGTAGTCAAGTCTCGCTTTAGTGTGGGAAATCTTGAGTAAAATTTCAACCAAAGAAATTAATTGCTGAATGAGTATATTTAGAACAATTATTTATTAACACTATGGAAAAAAAATGAAAGCCTTATCTCTTATTTTAATTCTTTTTATGATCATAATTGGTTGTGCAAGTGAGGAAAAACGAGATTTAAATGAAATGGAGGCTTATAAAAATGAGCCTCATATAGCAAAAGTAATTGATAAAATCCCGGTAAAAGGCTACACCTACCTGCAGGTTTCGGAGAACAAGAAAGAGTTTTGGATTGCCGTTCCAACAATGGAAATAGAGATAGGTGAAACGGTTTATTTCTCCCGTTTTATGATTATGGAAGATTTTAAAAGTAGTAATATTGATAAATCATTTGATGAAATTTTATTTGTTGAAGACGCACGAAAGTCTCCTACTCCAGACGAGATGAAAAATATGCACTCTGGTGTTATTCCAAGTGAAAAGCAGGAAATAAAAATAACTCCTTTAACAGATGGTAAAACAATTCAGCAGATTTATAGTGATAAGTCTTCGCTTAACGGTGAGGTTATAAAAGTAAAAGGGAAAGTAGTCAAATTTAACAAACAGATTATGAAAAGGAACTGGATTCACATCCAGGACGGTACGGGAAGCGAGAATGAATTTGACCTTGCTATCACATCTGATGATGAAGTTATAGTTGGTGATATCATTATCGCTGAGGGAAAAGTTGCCCTGGATAAAGACTTTGGAGCAGGTTACTTCTTCCCTGTTTTGATTGAAGATGCAAAGATCGAAAAAGAATAAATAAAATATTTAATTTTACTCGATCAATGGTCCTAAGTCAGTTCCTCCGGGAGATACTATGAAAGCAATCGCAAAGGCAATAACCGAGATAATCAGTCCATACATAAAAAACGTATAACATATTCTGAGTTTTTGATACTTCTGGCCGAGCACCTGCCCAAGATAGTAAAAGTCCATTATCATATTATCGTATAGGAATTCTTTATCTTTCATCATTTCTTTCATTCCCCAAGTGAAGTCATTTAATGTCATCTTGTGGAAATTTCCAAAGAAAAGAAGGTTAACTTTTTTCTCCTTTATATCTTCTTCTGTAAACATTCCTCTGGTTACCTTTGGGCGTGTGACAAGAATTGCATAAACCAAAGTTACAAGGCATGTAATCGTTAACATTGCTGTCGGGATTATAAGATGTGGATTTGTATCCAGTTTTCTAACCATTATGCTTACGATAATAGTAAGCACAAGCGTATTCACACTTATCATGATATTTGCTTTAGTATCTGCCATTGAACTGAAATCAACGTGAGTACGGACTGTATTTCTGAACATAGTCTCTATCGAACGACCGGCATCTTTTTCTTTTTCTCTTTCTTTATCCTTTTTCTTATCTTTTTTCGTGTCTTCAGAAAAGGATTTATTTTCATCTTCCATTTTTTTTATGACCTTTTTTAATTTCTTTTCGGTTTTAATATAATTAATATTTTTTTGAGTTTCGAATCTTTCCTTAGCATAATTTGTAAAATATTTATGCTGCTCTAAGAACTTAAGATTATTTTTCAACCATTCATCTTCCTGAATTTTACAGTGCTTTAGCGCTTCAATCTCATTTCGGAAGAGTTCAGATTTTTCATCATATTTGTTTGTACCAAGATGATGAAGGTCTGCATCACAAATAATTTCTTCAAGAATATTTTTTGGATTTCTGGGCATCCTGGTAACATTGATCAATGCAACAACTTTGTCTATGCTTTCAGGAGGGTAATTGTTTTCCTTTAAAAATTTAGTTGCCAAGTCGATGCTAATGTCTTCATGACCATCGCAGATCTCGGTATGTCCAATATCATGAAACCAGGCTGCTATCTGCAATGCTTCTTTGTCAACTTCATTGACACCAATGGCATTTGCAATTTCTTCAGCCACTTTGGCAACTTCAGCCGTGTGCGTGAAATTATGGTAAAAAGCATCCGAAGATCCTTTTTCACGAAAGGTTTTACCAACAAATTCTTTTACTTTGCTCAGAATACCGTTATTCATTTGCCATTCCTTGGAATATTAGTTATTCTTAAAGTAAATATTTTTCGATTTAGCTCCACTTATTATTCCTTTTCAAAATTTCCATTATTCGCAATAAAAATTAGATTCTATTTTAATTAGCTATGGTGATAATCATCACAATTATTTAATATTGTATAGCAAATTTCTTTATCTCAAATCATTAGTTTTAAAATGCAAAAGAATTGTGATTAAAATCATTATGAAAACTCTCTATTTAGCAAGGCACGCAAAATCATACTGGAAAGATCAAAGCATTCCGGATTTTGATCGTCCGTTAAATAAACGAGGAAAAAGAGATGCACCTTTTATTGGAGAGGTTTTAAAAGGTAAAAAAGTACGACCAGATTTGATTATTTCAAGCCCGGCAAGACGAACAAAAAAAACTGCATTAGCAATAGCAGAAAAAATTGGTTATCCTGCAAAAAAGATTTTATTTAGCGAAGAACTGTACGAAGCCTCATCAACAATTATAATCAAAGTGATTAAAAAAATAGATGAAAAATATAATTCTGTAATAATATTTGGTCACAATCCTGGACTTACACTTCTTAATAATCACATCTCGGATCATTATATAGATAACATACCAACTTGTGGTGTTTTAGCTTTGCAATTAAATAAAAAATGGATCGATCTTGAAAAAAACACCTGCAAATTTCTTTTCTTCGAGTATCCCAAACTTTATCTTACTTAAAAAGTTTTTCACTTCGGAGGACTTTAATTTATATCAGTTACTTCAGTATCCTAAAACCCCATACCCAGTCCTAAATTGAAGGTTGTCCTATCAGATGAGAATGCAACATAGGTTGAACCAATAATAGTTGAGTTTAAGTATGATACCCATAATCCTAAACCGTATGATGGATGCCATTTATCAGATGAATCATTTTCAATAAATACTCTTCCGGTTTCAGCGAAGAGATTTATTCCTATTTTACTTTTGAGAATCAGATTTAACTGAGTTACAAAAAACCGCAGCTCTGCCTGTCCAAATAGCGCAGCATCACCTGAGAATCTCTTATCGTTATAACCTCTTAAACTATTTTTCCCTCCCACGGTTGCACCAGCGTAGAATGGATATTTGCCATAAACCTTACTGCCCCCTGCTCTCAAAGCTATCGTTGTAAATGATATGAACTCAGGAGTTAAATAACTTCTAAAATCAAATCCTGTAAAATAAAATCCTTCGGGATCACTAAATATTTCAGGGAACAATCTGCCACTCAATTTCAAATAGTAACCTTCAGTTGGGTAGTCCGGACTATTTCTCCCATCAAGTACAAGTCCGAGATGAATACCAAATGGACTAATTTTACCCAATCCATAATCCTCATACTTGAAACCAGTAAGAAGTGTGTCGTTTTGCAAAGAGGTTTTTGACTGAATAAAAGAAATTCCTAAACTCCCAGTTAAACCCTCATTAAAATTATAATACATCGTTGGAAATACAGTTATTAATTCCTGATCAACTTTGTAGTAATCATTTTTTTCCAAATTTATATCAAATACAGTTTCATTGCCATAGCCGAAATAACGAGTTACGAACTGTTGAGTAGCTTCAATTAAAAGGTTCAGGCGGCCACCTCTCAGCAAAGAATAAAAATCTGCTTCGTATGCTGCGGCAATATTTCCAAATCGTGTTGCATAGCTTACAGTCACCTGCTGCACATAATCCTTGGGAATTGCTCTGAAGTTATATTGATTCAGTTGAACTCCGCCACCTATTGTCAGACCATAGTCAGTATCAAGTCCGAGAATCGGAACCGGAAGCCAGTTATGACCTCTGTCAATCTGCTTTGGTTCATATTTTTCAAATTCATCGACCGGTTCGAGCCAAAATGAATCGTCGAATGATGTTCCCGGTCCTTCCACCACAGCAGTATTTTCGCCGCTGTCATAAAATTTTGTTTTTCCCTGAACTGCTGAAAACGGAGTTATAGAAAGAAAGTACCCAAAAACTATTGATTCGTCAATCAACTCATCCTTGCCTTTCCCTCCAATAATTCTAATCACCGGCGCTTCATAACATTCTCCAAAAATATAAGCCTTATCATCACCATCATTTAAATAGATTCTTAAGTCTTTGGTAATCTGGTTATCAAAAATTTTATAGAAGAGCGGTTCACCCTTTCCTCCACCTGAAGATTTATCTCTCTTAAAAACAGAAACAATTGTTGATTTATCATCCTTTCTATTGACTTCGACGTAATCGTCTTCATCACTGCAAAAAATATCAGTATACTTATTAACAAGACCATAAAGCTCATCAGAAGCCCACTGCAGATTATCTCTTCTTGATTTTAGTTTGGAAGTAATTTCATCAGCACAAATCTCATATACTTCCGGTGGGAGGTGTTTGACAGCATCATCAATTACTTCATCGGTGATACAATATTTAACATAAGCTGTTACCGAATCCCAGCTTCTTTTATCCAGTTCAACAAGGACTCTCCTATCGAGAAATCTGCCGTTCCAGGTAAGGTCTTCAATTTGCGGATATTCTTCTCCAAAATGATTTAGCTGAGGAACAAGGTAGGCTGCTACAAACGGAAAGACACCATCGTACTTTGAAAAAGCTTGATCTCGGTCACGTGGAATTGGTTTCCAGATCTTTCCATCTGCTTCTTCGTATTTAGCCCATCGCCATTGATCCATATGCCTGTCCCAGTCACCAACAATCATATCAAGCAATCGTGCTTTCAGAAATTCTTCAGGATCAATTTTTTGACTTCGCTTATCGGCTAGATAATCAAACAGATTATAAGTTCCCTTAACATCAATCGCACCTTTAAAGCCAGGTTCATCGTCTTCCCCTTCCGTCGGATGCTCTTCAATAAATCCGATTATACCGCCAAATTCTTTTCTGAACTCACCAAGCCTCTCATCGTCCGGCAGATAAACAAGCCTCGGTTCCGCTACCAGGATATCAAGTGCATCAAGCAAGGGAATTACGACCAGTGGTGCAAAAGGATTTGCCGAACTTATTTGATCCTTGACCAAATATTCTGCAATTGACTCTCTAAGGTCATCAGGTAAAACTTTGGAAGGATCTTTATCAACAGATCTGAACTTCCAAATCTTTGCATCATTTCCTCTGAACTGAAGAGATTTGGTCTGCATTCCTCCGCCTTTTCGAATGGGTGTTAAACCACCAGCGAAAATTTCAAGGTTAAGGATTTCAACTTTAACTGGAGTTGTCCAGACATCACGCCAGTGCTTACCGAACCAGAATTCATAGAAACCACTGGCAGCATAATGTTCGCCAGGAATAATTGTAATGTATTTTTTCTCGTAATCCTGTGAATTAAGGAATGAAGAAGCAAAAAAGAATAATACAAGAATTAAATTAAATCTATTCAATCGTTTCTAACTTTTTGATTCAAAGTAAGTTTGGATTATTCAATAGGTAATTTCATTCGTTGCAGAATTTCTTTAAAACGTGGCTGATCGTGAAGTTCTTTCCAGAATTTACCATTTATAAAATTTAATCCGCCCAAGCGTTTATCTATTGCTTTGTGAAGTGAATCAATTGCATTGTCATATTCACCAAGTCCTGTATAAACAATAGCAAGTTCCATATCAATTGTTAAATTAGGTGAATTCGATGTATCAGCTTGTCTAATGAATTCCATTGCTCGTTCAGTCTGACCAAGTTTGGCATAAGCGTAACTCAAACCGGAAGCTGCTTTCATAATATTTGATGGTTCATTTAAAATCTTGTTGAAAATTTCAATTGCCTTCTCATATTGATTTGATCTTAAATACATCCATGCCATGCTGTTCCAAGCATCTCCAAAATCAGGATCGATTTCAATTGTTTTTTTCGCCTGCGCAATTGCATTTTCAGTTTGGTTATTATTGTAATAAACGTATGATAGACTATAACTGATGGGTGCATTCAAAGGGTCAATTTGATATGCAAACTCGCATTGCTTTAACGCCTTTTTGTGATATCCCAGCGTAGATAGAAGCATCGCATAATACTGGTGGGTTTCGGCTGAATTCGGATTTTTTTCAAGGGCCTTAAGAAAACACTTTTCAGCACCCTCCCAATCCCAATCATTAAAGTACTTGATCATTCCCATAGTGATGTGGGCATCAATGTGAGAACTATCAATTTCATACGATTTATTAGCGTAGTCTTTTGCTTTTGAATAAGCAACTTTATTCGACATAAAACCTGCTGCACCTAAAAATATGTAGCAAGCCGATAATCTTGAATAAGCAATAGAAAAATTTGGTGCGATTGCTATAGCATCTTCAAAATACTTTATGGCCTTAAGCACAAAATCAGGGGACCATTTATTCCAATTATAGAGTCCTTTAAGGTACAGATTATAGGCATCAATATTTTCAGTTGGGACTGAAACGAGATTTGTTGATGGCTTATGAATATTTATCGTTTTTTTTAATTGATCAACAATGGAGTTTGCAATTTCATCCTGAACAGTAAAAATGTCTTCAAGATTTCTCTGTCAAAAGTTTCCGACCATTTGTGATAGCCATTTTCAGAGTTGATTAACTGTGCGGTTACTCTCACCCTATTACCGTATTTACGAACGCTGCCTTCCAATACGGTTTTTACGCCAAGTCGCTTACCTATTTCTCTTATGTCAGTGTTTTTTCCTTTGAAGGCAAAAGAAGAAGTGCGGGATGTGACAAGCAAGCCTTCAACTTTAGCAAGTGCGTTTAGCAATTCTTCAGTCATTCCATCGCTGAAGTACTCATTTTCTTTATCAGCGCTGAGATTGATAAATGGCAAAACCGCAATTGAGTTTTCCGAAACTGCGGATTTACCTTCAAGCTGATCGTGGGTCGGAACAACTAAACCATCACCGGACAAAGCATAAATTTTAACAGGAGATTTAACATTTTTTAACTCGTATCTCCCAAGAAAAGTTGATGAAATTTCTGTTTGATTTTTTAGTTCATCATTAATTTTATCAGAGACTAAAACACTTCCAGGTACAGATAGATTTTCAATTCTGGAAGCAATGTTAACACCATCGCCATAAACGCCCTCATCATCATAGACAACATCACCTGCGTGTATTCCAATCCGCAGCGGAACTTTTGGTTCTAACTGAAGTTCCTGTTGAATCTTAGCACCACAAACCGCAGCTTCAATCGCACTACCGAAGATTGACAAGGTGCCATCTCCGTAATACTGTAAAATCTGTCCACGATGTTCTAAAATTAATTTTTCAAGAACACTACGGTGCTTGTCTCTTAAAATTTTTGCCTGTCGCTCATTTTCCTGCATCATAGCTGTATAGCCCACCATATCGGTAAACATTATTGCGGCAAGCATTCTTATTTCTTTCATATATAAAGGTCAAATAGATATAAGTAAAATTTTTAAGAAACGGGAAGAAATTAAAGGACTATTCGGTTAAATGCAATAATATCTAAACCAGTGGAAGTATATGATTTTGGGTGAAAGGAAGAAATTCTGTTCTTCCCTTCACCCGATAAGTAATTATTTTTTCTTAGCCTGGGCTTCCGCAACTGCAATAGCAGTCATATTGATAATATCATCAACTGAAGCACCACGCTGCAAGACATGAATGGGTTTTTTCATTCCCATTAAAATTGGTCCAACAACTGATGCTTGTCCAATTCTTGCCATCAATTTGTAAGCAATGTTTCCCGCATTAAGATCCGGGAAGATGAGAACATTAGCTTTGCCTTTCAGATTGCTGAATGGGAATTCTTTTTCAATAATTTCAGGAACGACAGCAGTGTCTGCCTGCATTTCGCCATCGACCATTAAATCCGGTCTTAGTTTCTTCACCAAATTAGTTGCCTGCTTAACTTTTATTGAATCAGGGTAAGGTGAACTGCCAAAGTTACTGAATGATAGCATTGCAATTTTTGGAGTAACGTCGAATTCCTTGACAGTATCAGCTGCAGATATTGCAATCTCAGCAAGCTGTTCTGCAGTAGGATTAACATTAACCGTTGTATCAGCGAAGAAATAAACATCCTGCTTTGCAAAGACAATATATAAACCCGAGACAACTTTCAATCCCTCTTTAATACCAACACAATGCAGGGCCGGTCGAATAGTCGTTGGATAGCTTGTTGTTAAACCACTAATAAGGGCATCAGCTTCTCCAAGCTCAACCATCATAGAACCGAAGTAGTTAGGCTTCTTCATAAGACTTTGTGTGTCTTTTAGTGTAGCTCCTTTTCTGGAACGCTTCCTGAAGAATGCGTCAGCATATTGTATTCTTTTTTCGTTTGATTCAGGATCGAGTATTAGAAATT
>JGI20213J14113_1000186_pt1 | contig 13791 bp, 9 predicted proteins | sample WetSurMetagenome_3_FD_14113 | JGI IMG/M metagenome (IMG submission 14113) | reverse complement strand
AAGAGGTTATTACTATCGAAGGACTGTCAGGTAAAGGCAAACTTCATCCGATCCAGAAGGCATTCATCGAACATGATGCACTTCAATGCGGATACTGCACATCGGGAATGATAATGACATCGGCAGCCATGCTTATGAAAAATCCTTCATTGACACGTCAGGAGATAATCAACGGACTTGAAGAAAACCTGTGTCGCTGCGGTGCGCATACCAGAATAATTGATGCAGTCGAAACAGCAGCAAAAGAAATGAAAGGAGGGAAGTGATCATGAAAAAGACTACATTAAATGAAAAGACAGAATCCATGAAAGGAAATAGCACCGGTATGCAGAGAAGAAGTTTTGTCAAATTGCTTGGCGGGGGTATCTTTATCTTTTTCCAGCCATGGGATATACTTAATCTTAATGACTTAACTCTTCCACAGGCACGAAGCCTGACAAAAGACTACAATGCATTTTTACAGATTGCAGAGGACGGAACTGTAAAATGTTATACAGGTAAGATTGAAATGGGACAGGGTCCGATTACTTCACTTCCTCAGATGATGGCTGACGAGTTAAACGTCCCACTTGAAAAAATAAAGATGATCATGGGCGACACTGACCTGTGTCCTTATGATGCAGGTACCTGGGGATCACAAACAACACAGACTTTCGGTCCGGCTATGAGGGCAGCTGCAGCAGAAGCAAGAGGCGTACTTGTCGACCTGGCAGCTGTAAAATTGGGTGTGCCGGCCACGCAACTGGAAGTTAATGATGGCATTGTCACAGACACTAAAAATCCCAAAAACAAAGTAAGCTATGCTCAGCTGGCAAAAGGTAAGAAACTGGAAAAATATCTCGATACAAAACCTTCAGTTGAAGAGTACACAAAATTCACCTATGTCGGAAGGCCATATAAACATGCAGATGCATTGGAAAAAGTAACAGGTAAGGCAAAATATACGGGTGATTTGAGACTTCCCGGGATGGTTTTTGCGAGAATATTGAGACCGCCATCACATGGCGCAAAACTGACAACTGTTGATGTATCGGGAGCTGAGCAGGTAAAAGGTACACAGGTGGTTCGCGACGGGGATTTCATAGCTGTACTTAATGAAACCCGCGATAAAGCCGATGAGGCAATTGTTAAAATCAAGGCTGAATATTCATTCAATGAACTGAAAGTTAACGACAGAAACCTTTATGACCGGATGGTAGGAGCTGATTCCAGAATCAATGTGATCAGAACCAATGGAGATATTGAAGCTGGCATGCAGCAATCGGACAAAATCTTTGAATCAGAATTTTATGATCCGTATGTTGCGCATGCAGCTATTGAAACACATACCGCTCTGGCCAACCTCGAGGGTGATAAAATGACCGTTTGGGCCTCAACTCAGTCTCCCTTCGGCCTTCAGGACGAGATTTCCCGTGAGCTTGGATTTCCGAGGGAGAAAGTAAGAGTAATAACTCCGTTTGTAGGTGGGGGATTTGGAGGTAAAGCTGCCAATCAGCAGGGCGTTGAAGCAGCAAAACTCGCCAAGCTGAGCAAAAAGCCTGTGATGCTGGTCTGGACCAGGGATGAGGAATTTTTCTACGATACCTTCCATCCCGCTGGAGTGTACCGTATAAAGTCCGGTATCGATAAGGCCGGTCTGATAAAATTATGGGATTATAGTCTCTATTACGGCGGTTCAAGGGGTTCAGATACAATATATGACGTCCCGAATGCTAAAACGACAAGCTACGGACAAAACATGGATGCTGTACAAATTCATCCATTTGGAACCGGTGCCTGGCGTGCACCCAACAACAACTCAAATACTTTTGCCAGGGAATCGCAGATTGACATCATGGCTTCAGCAGCGGGTATCGATCCTCTGGAGTTTCGTCTCATGAATCTCAAAGATGAAAAAATGATTGCTTGCTGGAAAGCTGTAGCTGAAAAGTTTGGTTATGTACCGGCGAAGACACCAAGTGGAAGAGGTATCGGAATCGCATGCGGCACTGATGCAGGATCCTGGGTCGCTCTTATGGCTGAAGTAAAAGTTGACAAGAGTACAGGCCATGTTCAGGTTGTTCGCGTTGCCTGCGCACAGGATATGGGACTTTGTGTTAATCCACAGGGAGCCTTGATCCAGATGGAGGGTTGCATAATGATGGGACTAGGGTATTCACTTAGTGAGGAGATCCAGTTTGAAGGTGGAGATATCAAAAATCGTGGCTTTGATAATTACCAGATACCTAGATTTTCATGGATTCCCAAAATGGATTGCATCATCCTTGACAGGAAAAATCTGCCACCCAAAGGCGGGGGAGAACCTGCTATAATCGGAATAGGGGCGATAATTGCCAACGCTATTCATGATGCAACAGGTGCCAGATTATACAGAATGCCAATGACGCCGGCAAGAGTGCTGGAAGCTTTAAAAAAGGCATAAAGGCATAAAGGCTTATGGATTTATATGTATTATAGGAGGGATCAGGGGTGGTAATATTAATAGATAAGTAGGAATAGTAATGGCAGAACTATCCCTATCGCGGTCAGGATTGCCCCCCTGCGCGTGATCCCGTTCCTTCCCTTTACAAGGAATAAACCGGTGATTGTAACCACTATTAATGCAACACAGAATATATCGCTGAAATACTTCCACCACCTGCCGGGATTGTAATGAAGGAAGTTTATCTGGTAAAAGAGAGGTCTTTTACTGATTTTCTCAATAACACCTGCTCCAGTACCTGTATTTATCCTGACCGAACCTCCTTCTACAAATATTGTTAGAATTTTTCCTGAAGGGAAATAGTAAGTTTTATACTCAAACTCTCCTGGTATTCTTTTCAGAATGTCCATAGCTGTTTCCTTGTTGATTGTTTCCCTTGTGAAATTCACATCAATAGTAAACTCGCGGTTTTCAATGATATAGTTGGGATTCCAGTCGTGTTTATGATTCAGGGCAATTCCGGAGACTGCATAAATTATTGTTAATCCGGTAATTAGATAACCTATGTCACGATGGGTAATCCTGTTGAGTTTTGAGAGGTTCATATACCTGAAATTGAAAAAGGGCTGTATCAAAAGCCTCTTTTTTAAAGCCACCCCTAAATAACCCAGGGGGGACTTATTGAAAACCAATGACATAAAAAGCCCCCCTTGGGGAGTTTGGGGGGTAAAATCAGTCTTATGAGACAGCCTCTTTTATTTTTAACTTTTAAAATTCTACTTAACAAGAGTATGCTTATTATATATCATCATAAGATCTGAAAGTACAGGCTGTGAGGCCAGTGCCTTTTCTGTAACGCAAGTATCAGTTCCGGCAGCTTTTGCCATACCTTCTCCGGCATTCATGCCTTCACTTTCCTTCATGCCTTCACCTGAATTCATGGCCCCTTCCTCTGCCATACCGGTAGCAGGAACCTGCGTTAATGTTCCTTCAACAACTATTTCGCTGCCAAGTAATTCCATTGGGAACTTTGGCATCTCTTCCCCAGCCTGAACATATAATCTTACATCAGGATTCTCACCGGTAATAAATAGTTTCTTCCCGCTCATGGTACAGACATGAACAACTTTGCCTTCAACACTGATATTTTTTCCGATATAAACTGAAGGATCAGAAATAAGAGTAGCAAATTCGACCTTTACAGCCTCAGGTGAACCATCAGATTTTGAGGATACTTCTTTTTTACCTGTATTGCCGCAGGATGAGATTATTAAAGCAATGATTGGAAATAGAAAAACTCTTTTGATCATAAAGATTTGATTTAAGTAAAACACTAATTGAAAAAATAAGGCAGGCAATATATAAAAATTTTATCAAACTAAACAGTTGGAGCATTTTTACCTTTGCGCAATACTAATCAGAAAGCTAAATGCATTTACAGTTCCCAACCTTGACGGTATTCTCTTGTAAGAAATTTATTGGCTTCAGGCAGATTTGTAATTTTCATATTGGCAGTGTCGTATTCAACTCTTTTACCTGCCCTTAATGCAATTGCGCCAAGGTTGATGGTTTCAGACACGGGACCAGCTAAAAGGAAGCTTCCTGGTGTTTGAGTTTTATTTCTGAAAGCTTCGATCCAGACATCATTTCCCGATGTCCTGTCTGTCTCTTTTACTTCCTCTTTTTTGATGTAATTCATTTTGCTTTCAGGGACAAGATATGGGCTTTCACCCCTGAAACCTGCAATTATCTTGCCCTTGTCGCCTACAAACATCATGCCTTCACGAGGCAGTGATTTTCCGGCAGTCCTGAGTTCGTCAGGAACAAAAGGTCTCATCCCTCCGTCGTACCAGTAAAGCTCAAATGGTGGAAAATCAGTCTGTTGAGGGAATTGGAACCTTATCATACATGATAAAGGAAATGCAACATCGTTTTGGACTCCGATAGCAACATTATCCCGGAGGGTGCATGTGGTTGTTGCATATGCTTCTGCACTAATTGCAGGAGTATTTATCCCAAAGGAGAGAAAAAGCGGGAAAAGGCTGTAGTGTCCCATATCTGCAATGCTTCCTCCGCCAAAGTCATACCAGCCGCGAAAAACAGCATTTGTATAGTTTGGGTGATATGGACGGTCTGGTACAGGACCAAGCCAGAGTGACCAGTCGAAATCTTTTGGAACAGGTGGTTTNTCAGAGGGTATTGATTGCCATTGGGGCCACATGGGTCNGTTTGACCAGTTGTGAATTTCTTTCAGTGTGCCAATAAATCCATCTTTAATCCAGTTTTTTACCACATCATAGCCGGGTCTTCTGCTCCAGGCAAGCAAATGCGTGCTTAATCCCGTTTTCCTGGCTGTCTCGATAGTCAACTTCGATTCATATATCCTGTTGGCAATCGGTTTATGAGTAACCACATGCTTGCCTTTTTTCAAGGAAGCGATTGCAACAGTTGCATGAAGATGATCTGGTGTCATAATCTTTATTGCATCGAAATCTCTTTCTTTTTCAAGCAATTCCCTGAAATCAGCATAGGATGTGCAACCTTTGTAGCTACCTGTGTCTTTAGATTTGGCGTAGTATTTATTTACTAATTCCTGTCCGATATCCCTGCCTCCAGGAATACCGGTTAACTTTTCCCCCCAGGTTTTATCCTGCAAAGCAGTCCGTATAATGTTTCTGATCTCATCCCGGGACCAGTCTACATAATTGGTGGAGAATTTGTTAGGGTCGCAAACTGCTACGATCTGAAGAGCAGGATTTGCTATTAGCTGGGCCATTTCTCTTAAGCCCTGTGTTCCGCACCCGATATATCCGATAGCGAGTTTATCGTTCGGGGCTGTGTATCCAGGTCCGCCAAGTACTTGCCTGGGGACGATTGTAATTGCCAGGGAAGCAGTGGCTGCCGATCCCAGGAATTTACGACGATTGATTTTTCTTGAAGCAGACATAAAGAATTATTTTTTTATAAAGTTGATAAAAGGTAAATAATCATAAGAGATATAAATCACACGTGCAATCAAATTTAAAGAAATGAACTGATTAATATACCTTTTGCAACAGGATTTATTTTAGGATCTTATCGAATTCCTTGCTGGTTTTTTACAGCAGGAACAGACATATGCAGCTTCGGGGGATATTAAGCATGGATATGTTAATAATTGTGAAAATGAATAACATAAGTTGATTTCCGATAATTGAAGTGAAATGGAATATTTACCTTTGATCAGATGTCTATTATTACAAACCAATAAAATTCTATTGCAGATGAAAAAAAATGTTATTATGCAAATACTGTCATATACAGTTCTTTTTGCATTTCTTTGTATGCCTATGACTATAACTGCCCAGGGATCAAAGGCTAATTTTGCGGGAACATGGGCTTTTAATGCAGAAAAGAGTAACCTGGGAGATGCTCCCCAGGGCGGAGGTGGTCCCAGAATGGGAGGTGACTTTACAGCAACCCAGGAAGCCAACCTTCTTACTGTTGTAAGGACACGTACCGGTCAGGATGGTCAGCCTGTGACAACAACAAGCAAATACACTCTTGACGGGAAAGTTAGTGTAAATACCACTGGAAGAGGCGAAAGCAAATCAACAGCCACCTGGTCAGCTGACAGTAAATCTCTTACGATTGTGACAACATCGACATTTGAGCGTGACGGACAAACAACGGAAATGAAATCAACTCAGGTATGGAGCCTTACAAGCCCAACAGCTCTTTCAATTGTCACTACAGCGACTACCCCTAACGGTGAACGTAAAACCACTATGGTTTACGATAAAAAATAACCGCATAGAGTAATTACCTTATTTAAAACCGCAAATCTTATCTGATTTGCGGTTTTTTTGTACGTTACCCTAAGTGAGATGTCTGGTAAAATGATTCGTTATTCCCTTGCTGTGGCATGCTCAGCAAAGGCTGTTTTAAGATCTTCTCCCTCAGTCCTGAATTCATCCGCGTTTTCAGGCTGGATGATGTAAACCAATTGCCTGGGTTTTAAACCGTGTTCAATTATAACATTCTTTTCATTTGATTCACCGGTAACTACAAACTGCTTTGTTTTGTTTTTAGTGTAAACAAATGGTATCCCATCAGCTTCAGCATGTATACATTCTGTCGGAAGAGAGATCACATCTTTGAACGTATTAATAATCACTTTGTTAGTTGTAGTCATTGAAGGTCTTAGTGTCGGATCTGATCCCTCGAGTTTGACCATAACTTCAAAGACTTTTGTGTCGCTGTTCTCCAGTTTTTCCCCGATATTGGCCACAGTATACACTTTGCCTTTAAATTGCTTATCAGGAAAAGCATCGATGCGGACATCAACATCCAATCCTTGTTTTACTTTACTTATTTCGACCTCGCTGACATATATTTTTGAAAGTAGTGATGAAAGGTCGGGTAATGTGGCAACAGTCCTGTCAAAAGCATTAATGGATGAACCAGTCTTAATCTTAGTTCCATGATGGTCTCTTTTATAAACAACCATACCTGGAGATGGTGCTTTTATTACAAAACCGGCCAGTACTTCCTCAAGACTTGCCACTCTTCGGTCAATCCGGTTAAACCACATTTTCTGGGTAGCAATATCCCTTTTCGCCTTGGCAACTCTGAGCTCATATCCTCTTTCTTTCTGTTCAAGTAACCTTTTTTGCCTGTCAAGGTTTATTTCAGCCTGTCTGATAGTTGTGGGTGGTTCGAATTTTGAATTCTTTAAGGTTATTTCAGCTTCCTCAACAGTGTGTTTCTGATTTCTAAGGCCATCTCTCAATGCAGTAAGGGTCACGGCTGTATCGAGTTTCTTCATTTCAAGATTATTCCTGAAGGTTGAGAGCCTTTCACGCTCATCTTTCAACGTATTGTCAAACTGTGTTTTATCGAGTGTGGCAATATAGTCGCCTTCTTTAACCTCAGTACCTTCAGGAACCAGATCCTGAATTTTAAGGTCTGATGCATGAAAATCTCTGCCCATACTTATTTCAGGTGCCTTTATTTCGACTGAATTTTCAGCCAGGATTTCGCCTGATGCTGAAATTGCTATTTCAAAATCACCTTTTATTACCTCAGCAAATAATCCATCGCTTTCCTTTTTTGAGGTAAGTTTGTTAAAAACAAATAATGCAATTATCGCAATAGCTACAACTCCAAGAGTAATTATAACCGTCCTTTTCATAAAGGATCAAATAAGTTTAACTTAATATTAAAATAAAACCAGTTACGAAATTAGGATATTACAGGAGTTAAAGCTCCTGATTTAAACTTATTTAACATTTTTAACAAAAATTTAAAAATTAATCAGAGTATTAAAATCTCCAGCAACAAGAGACCCGTCGAAGTATTTTTTGCGAAAATCCGTACAGGCCTCCGGTAAAAAAGGTAAAAACATTTTTTATATTTATCAGATAAAGATGCCTTTGCTGGAGATCATTTACCTGTCACAATAAAATTTGCTTTTGTTTTACTTTTCCGCAGCTATGTCTATAATTTTTATTTCCGTAGGTTTGGCTGTCAGATCAGCTATTTTAGTCCCGAATTCTTTAAAATAATCCGTACCAAAATGAAAATCAATTGCAGCCTGATTTTTGTATTTTTCTACAAAAATGAAGTTGGTTTTTTCATATGGTTCCTGGTACAGCATGTACCCCAGACAACCCTCTTCCTTGTTTGAGTTGTCAATAATCGTTCTCGCAGCTAAAATGAACTGGTCCTCACCTCCGGGTTTAATAAATACTCTTGCAATTATCATTTTCTGATAATCAGGAGTTTGAATTGAAGTCTCCGCTTGTTGCACTGTGGGAGATTTTGGATTGCATGAAACTGCAATACCAATAATGACAGCTAAAAATAAAACTAATCTTGTTTTCATAGATTTCGTATAGGTTAAGATTATCTTCTAATTTCTGAATCTTCTAAATTAATACATTTACATAAAATTGTCCAACATAAAATAAGATATTCAATTTTGGAATTTTACTACTACAACTCTGAATACATTATTCGCTCAGTGAAGAGAATATTCTCTCCATTAGTGATCATCCTGACTTTTCTGATTTCCTGTCATCGGAGCATTGTCCAGGAGGCCCCTGTTAAAGTGTCATCTCCTGAAAGTGAAGATAAAAGCGGTGCATTTTATTCCGGAGTTTACAGGAATTTGTTTCTTGAAAACGGCCATTCCAGAAAGGAGATTTTTGCCAGGAATCAGACTGCATTTCAACAATTATTTTATGGTGATTCGGCAACCCAGGCTTTCTATTTCGAAACGGGCAGAAATGAAAACGGACCTATGGCTTAATGGTCTGTTGTATCTGATGGGTTTGCTTCACGTCACCGGTGAGTTCAGAATCTGGCCCCAAAATAAAGGTGCAGTGGCGCAAAGACACATTGGCACAAATGCAAAACCCTAAGACTCCTCTTCTGGGAGGTGAAACTGGCAGGTTTTTTACAGTCTTATTCTTATGAAAAAAGAGAGGACAACTATATTTAATAATTTTCTTTCGGCATTATTGCTGACTGTTATGGTCATCACTGTCGCATGCACCAGAGAATCAGACCGCCTAAAGAATAAAGAGGAATTATTGAATTATAGGAATGCGGCTGCCTCCCTTGTTTTATCGGAAGAAGGTGAGCTTCTGGGAAAATTCTTCTTTGAAAACCGTACAAATATCTCATACGCACAGATACCGGATCATTTAAAGAATGCTCTTATTGCCACCGAAGATGTCCGTTTCTATGAACATAAGGGTAATGATACCAGGAGTTTCTTCCGTGTTTTTGTAAAATCAATCATGCTGAATGATCGAAGTTCAGGTGGTGGAAGCACTATAACCCAACAGCTTGCAAAAAACATGTATGGCCGGAAAAAGAGAGGTTTGTTTCCTGTTTTATTTGCCAAAATCAGGGAGATAAAAATAGCACGTCGTCTGGAAAAAGTATTTACCAAGGAGGAAATCCTGACACTTTATCTGAATACTGTTTCGTTCGGCGAAAATGTTTATGGTATTGAAGCAGCATCGGCGAGGTACTTTAATAAAAGCGTTGAATTCCTGAAAATTGAAGAATCAGCAGTTTTAATCGGCATGCTCAAGGCAAACACTTATTATAATCCACGGCTTCATCCTGAAAATGCAAAAATCAGGCGGAATATTGTTCTGAAACAGATGGAGAAGTATGGCTATTTGAAAGCAGCAGAGGTTGATTCACTTTCAGCCCTGCCCCTGATCCTTGATTATAAATCGGGTTCTTCAGGTCCTGCTGATTATTTCCTTGTTCAGGTGAGAAACGAAACTCAAGAGATACTTCAGGAAATTAATTCCAGATCTGATCAGAAATGGGATTCTGAGAAAGACGGTTTAATTATTACGACTACCCTGAATCTTACACTTCAGAATTATGCCAATCAATCTTTCCGCAGCCATTTGTCAGTAATGCAGAAAAGACTGCGCGGGCAGTATGGTAATTCTGAAGGTAAACGTTTTCTGGAACAAATTACAGACAATGAGTTGAAAAGACTTAACCTGACCAGTCATGCTAATGAGTTCAGGTATCAGGAGATTTTTGACTGGAATGAAACTTTTGCAGATTCAATCAGTGTATCTGACAGTCTTAGAAGGGCTTTGACTCTTCTGCATGCGGGGCTGATGGCTATGGATCCTGAAACAGGGGGAATCAAAGCCTGGGTTGGTGGAATTGATTTTAAGACTCAGCCTTATGACCAGATACAGGCAAGGAGGCAGCTTGCTTCGGTTTTTAAACCGGTGTTGTACACTGTAGCTCTCGAAGAAGGAATGGAACCCTGCCAGTATCTTGACAATGATTCAATTACGCTGGCAGGATTTAAAGACTGGAGCCCTGAAAATTATGATCATTCATATGGGGGAAAATATTCGCTTTCCGGTGCTTTGGCCCACTCCATGAATGTTCCCACTTTCAGCCTCTACCTTAAGATTGGTTTCGAAAAGCTTGATTCGATGTGGAAGAAAATGGGATTCTCTTACACTCTTGACAATACTCCCTCGCTTCCGATGGGAACCGCTGAAGCAAGCATAAAGGAAGTAGCGGTTGCTTATTCATCATTTGCAAACGGAGGATTCAGGATCAAACCATATTGTATTACATCGATAAAGACTCCGGATGGCGAATTGTTATACAATAACAATACGTCGAAAGAGAAAGTGAAAATTTTGTCCGACCGGTCAAGTCTACTTATGTGTGCAATGCTTCAGAAAGCTATAAGAGAGGGAACTGGGGTTTCGATGAACAGTGTCTACGGTGTCAGCTTTCCTCTTGCAGGTAAAACGGGCACGTCACAGGATTATGCTGATGCATGGTTTGCTGCTTTCAATCCCAAGCTGGTAATTGTTTCCCGGGCAGGGGCTTCTTCACGGGCAATTCATTTTAACAGTGGGTCGAACGGTTCGGGAAGCGCTCTTGCATTGCCCCTGGTTGCGTTGACACTGAAAAAAGTCCGGCAGAACCCAGTATTGATGGATAGCCTGGTTACAGATTTTCCCGAACTGCCCCCTGACCTTGCAGATGCACTTGACTGTCCGGATTTTAAGGACAAAAGCTTTTTTGACAGAATAATTGATATTTTTGAAAAAGATAAAAAGCCATATGATGATCAGGGAGCTAAAACCAGGACTAAAACTAAAACAAAAAGAAAAATTGATTCCTTCTTCAGGAAAATATTCAAAAAATAACATAAGAGTTTAATCTGATAATCCTGGTTAGCTGATGTTTGATCCTGATTTCAGGTTGAAGTGATTTCTTCTTTTTTTTCTATATTTATGAAAAATCAATTTATGGGATATAAGCTTTTCTTCAGACTTTCTGTTTTTTACATCATCTTGTTTACTGGTATTACTGATGCTGCTTCACAGGATAAAAACTGGACTCATTTCAGAGGAAGCTATCTTAATGGCATTGCTGTTACCGATGGGATCCCTCTTAACTGGAATGACTCAAATTTTAAATGGAAAACAGAGATACACGGAAAAGGGCATTCATCACCGGTTGTATTTGATGACCAGATCTGGGTCACAACAGCTACCCCGGATGGGAAGGAACTTTATGCAGTATGCGCTGATTACCAGACAGGCAAGGTAATTTATGATATAAAGGTATTTGCTTCTGATGATGTCATAAGCAAGCACGGAATAAATACGTATGCAAGTCCGACACCTTGCATCGAGAAAGGATTTGTCTATGTGCACTATGGTAGTCTCGGGACTGCCTGTATAAGAACATCAGACGGTACTGTCGTATGGAAACGTACGGACCTGAAATGCGAGCATGTCCAGGGACCTGGGGCATCTCCCGTGCTGTATAAAAACCTTCTGATACTTCATTATGAAGGTACCGATGTTAGATATATAGTAGCTCTCGACAAAGCAACTGGAAAGCAGATATGGAGAACTGACAGGCCTGAGGAGCCTTATAAATCACTGGCAAATATCGGCAAAAAAGCATATGTCACTCCTTTAATTTTAAATGTCAAGGGTAAAGACCTGTTGATTTCAAACGGTTCTGCTGTCTGCTGTGCATATGACCCTCTAACCGGGAAGGAGATTTGGAAAATTATCGGAGGCGCTGAGTCAACTGTTCCAATGCCTTTTGCTGAAAATGGTAAAGTCTTTTTTTACACAGGATCAGTTAACAGTTCGGGAGGAGGCACCTATACAGATATGTTTGCAGTAAATCCCGACGGAAAAGGCGATATAACAAGCTCCAATATATTGTGGAAGAAACGTGATGATCAGTCACATACTCAAATTCTGACTCCGGTCATAAAAGATGGATTGATCTACACAGTCAATTCCCGGAATATTCTTATGTGCATCGATGCAGATTCAGGAAAAGAAATCTGGTCAGAACGACTAAGAGCAGACCATAATGCTTCTCCGGTATTCGTTGACGGGAATGTGTGGTTCTTTTCGATAAAGGGTGAAGTTCTTGTGATAAAAGCAGGACGCAAATTCGAAGTGGTCGCCCGTGACCAGATGGATTCAGGAATATGGGCCACACCTGCCTTTATAAGAAATTCAGTAATTCTAAGAACAGAAAAGTATCTTTGCAGAATCAGTAATTAACCGCGGTTTGTTTTAATTTGACCAGTATTTTTAACAGGTGAACTGGATTAAGGATTTACTCTGGAATGAGACCGCAGCACATACTATATTCCTGTATAGTATTATCATTGCTGCAGGTGTATTCTTGGGAAAACGCAAAATATGGGGAATCTCACTTGGGATAACCTTTGTACTTTTTACAGGGATTGCGATGGGTCATTTTGGCTTCACTGTAAACCATCACGTACTGGAATTCATCAGGGATTTCGGTCTTATATTATTCGTTTTTTCCATAGGGTTGCAGGTTGGTCCGGGATTTTTCTCTTCATTTAGAACAGGAGGATTGACTCTCAACCTGATGGCGCTTGTAATTGTTCTGCTTGGAGGAATGATAACCCTCTTTATCCATTTCATTACAGGAACCTCCCTTCCAATGCTGGTTGGTGTAATGTCGGGAGCTGTTACCAATACACCGGGTCTTGGCGCAGCCCAGAATGCGCTTGCCCAGGTTGGAGCCGGTACAACAGGCCCCGAAATCCCTGATATTGGACTTGGATATGCCGTTGCCTATCCCTTTGGAGTTCTTGGGATCATACTGTCAATGATTTTCCTGAGAAAAGTTCTGAAAATCGACTCCAGGAAGGAGATGGAAATTCTGCAGAATGAGATGCACCCGGTTGAAAGTCTGCCGGAAAAGCTCAATATTCTCATTACCAACCCATTGGTTTTCAATAAATCAGTAGCCGAGATATCAAAACTTTTTGGTAATGGAATTGTCATTTCGCGTGTGTTGCACAATGGTGAACTGTTCTCAGTTACATCGGAAACAAAAATCCATGAGAATGACATTATTCTTGCCGTTGTACAGAGAGGTCTTATTCCTGAGGTCCTGAAAAAGACAGGTTCACTAAGCGAAATGGACCTTTCGACAAAAACAGGAAAGCTTATTTCTCGCAGGCTGCTGGTAACTAACAAAGAGGTTTTCGGAAAAAGTCTCGGATCGATTAAGCTGAGGACCAGATTCAATATTAATATAACCAGAGTGTACAGATCAGGTATTGAATTTATTCCTTATCCCCAGTTGCAGCTTCAGATGGGTGACAGGCTGACTGTTGTCGGCGATGAAAAGTCGATTGAGAAAGTCACAGAACAGCTGGGTAACTCTATGAAAAGGCTTGAAGAGCCCAACATAATTCCTATTTTCATTGGCATATTGCTTGGTGTAATACTCGGAAGCATCCCTGTCAATATTCCCGGGATGTCGCATCCGCTTAAACTTGGTCTGGCGGGCGGACCTCTGAT
>JGI20213J14113_1000185_pt1 | contig 13791 bp, 11 predicted proteins | sample WetSurMetagenome_3_FD_14113 | JGI IMG/M metagenome (IMG submission 14113) | reverse complement strand
TTCACTTTCTAAAAGCCGGAATCAGCTCTTGACAATAATCGTATTTGTGACAGGAATAGCAAGCGCGTTCTTAGTAAACGATGCGGTTGTTTTGCTTTTCACACCAGTGATTATTCAGATATGTCGTTCAGCTAAACTAAATCCTGTTCAGTATTTAATAGCAGAGATTCTAGCTTCAAATATCGGAAGTGCAATGACCATAACAGGCAATCCACAGAATATTTTAATTGGTATGCAGTCGGGAATACCGTACCTGAATTTTCTTCTTCACCTTCTGCCTGTTTCATTTATCGGAATGATTTTAATTGTCTTCATAATAAAATTGTTTTTCAAAACAGAGCTTGGAAATAAAAACCATTTACAGTTCCAGGAGGATGAATTCAACTACGATTTCAAATCGATGAAAATTTCAGTTCCGATTTTTGCGGGAATAATTATTCTGTTCTTCTTCAGTCACACTTTTAATATCTCAATTCCTCTTATTGCTTTGGCCGGTGCCTCTTTAATTTTAATTTTTGGAAAGATAAAGCCATCAAAAGTTATCAAAGAAGTTGATTGGGTTTTACTCCTGTTCTTTGCAGGATTATTTATTGTCGTGCATGGAATAGAAAAAGTTGGAGTGCTGAATCGGTTTATCGAAAACGCTCCAGTCAGCAATAATCTAACAGGGATCATTAGTTTACATGGACTAAGTCTTGTGCTTTCACAAATTGTCAGCAATGTTCCTTACACCATTCTAATGCTTCCTATTTTGAAGTCAGCATCAAGTGATTTGTTGTGGCTTTCGTTAGCTTCAGCAGTAACCCTTGCGGGAAATGCTACAATCATTGGTGCTGTAGCAAATCTCATCGTGATTGAAGTTGCGAAAAAGTATGATATCGAAATTAGGTTCTGGCAATTCTTCAAAGTTGGAGTAGTGATAACCTTCATTACCCTTATCATCTCGATTATAATTCTTTACCTCCAATTAAAATGGGCTTTATTATAGTAAAATGAAAAAAGTCGGAAGAAATAATTGGAAATCCAGAGAGAGGCAGAATTTTCATCAGAAAAGACAAAGTTCAGATAAAAAATCTTTTTCTCGATTTAAACTATTCATCGAATACGAAGGAACTCGATACTCGGGTTGGCAGAGACAGGAGAATGCAAAAACTATTCAGGGAACTTTAGTAAAATCTGCCAGAGAAATCTTTGGTGATGATTTTATTGATTTCCAGGGTTCTGGAAGAACTGATAGCGGAGTTCATGCAATTTGCCAGATTGCACATCTTGATGTTAGAACAGTTCTTGCCGCGGAAATAATCAGAATGAAACTAAATGATTTACTTCCCCACGATATAAATATCCTTGAAGTCGAAAAAACTTCAACTAGCTTTCACGCAAGACACGATGCAAAAGCACGCAGTTATCTTTATCAGATTTCTAAAAGAAGAACAGCTTTCGGTAAAAATTATATTTGGTGGGTAAAGGACAAGCTTGATTTCAAGCAGATGGAATCAGCATCAAAATTATTTCTTGGTATGCACGATTTCTCTTCATTCTCGGATGATGATCCCGAAGAGAAATCTACAAAAGTTTTAATTGATAATATTCAGATGAAAGACGAAGAAGCTTTAATTCTAATAAGAATCGTCGGTTCACATTTTATTTGGAAAATGGTTCGGAGAATTGTCGGAGTTTTGGTTGAAGTAGGAAGGGGAAAGGAATCCGAAAAAGATATATTGAATTATCTCAATGCCAAATCAAATGAAGTTGCAAAGTTTACCGCTCCTCCATCAGGATTATTTTTGGAAAAGGTTTTATACGAAGGCGATGAATTGTCTAACGAGGTTGAACCGATAATAAAAATTTGAACGAACTATTTGACCATCTTCTCCAGTCTTAAAATCTCATCTCTCAGCGACGCAGCTTTTTCGAATTCCAGATCTTTCGCTGCATTTCTCATTTGCTCTCGTAACTGTTCAATCAAATCTTCTTTCTGTTCCTTATTCATATATTTTAGAACAGGTTCAGCAACTTTAGCAAATCCGTAATCTTCTTTATCATCCCGCTTTCTAACTTCAGCAAGTGACGTGGAAGCGAGAATTTCTTCCACACTCTTATAGATTGTTGCGGGAACTATGTTGTGCTCTTCGTTATATTTTTTTTGAAGCTTTCTTCTTCTGTTAGTTTCGCTTATTGTTTTCTGCATTGATTGAGTGATCACATCCCCGTACATAATTACTTTACCGTTGACATTACGAGCAGTTCTTCCGGCAACTTGCATAAGCGATCTGGCACTTCTAAGAAATCCTTCCTTGTCTGCATCGATAATGGCAACAAGGGAAACTTCAGGAAGATCAAGTCCTTCTCTTAAAAGATTTACACCAACTAAAACATCAAACTCACCCAAACGCAAATCACGAAGAATTTCTACTCTCTCCAAAGAATCAATATCACTGTGAATATATCTGACCTTGATTTTTATTTTATCAAGATAATCTGCTAAATCTTCAGCCATCTTTTTGGTAAGTGTGGTAACAAGCGTTCTTTCTTGTCTGTTAACTCTTGTTCTAATTTCATCAATCAAATCATCAATTTGTCCTTTTATCGGTCTAACTTCAATTTCAGGATCGAGTAAACCTGTTGGACGAATTATCTGCTCTACTATTACACCGCCGCTCATTTCCAATTCATAATCACCCGGAGTTGCACTTACAAAAATCACCTGGTTGAGCATTTCCATAAATTCTTCATACATCATCGGTCTGTTATCAAGTGCTGAAGGAAGACGGAATCCATATTCGACCAGCGTTCCTTTTCTGCTTCGATCTCCATTATACATACCTCTTATTTGCGGAAGGGTTACGTGTGATTCATCGATAACGAGAAGAAAATCATGGGGGAAGTAATCAAACAAATTAAATGGACGAGAACCCGATGCTCTTCCATCCATATGTCTGGAATAATTCTCAATTCCTGAGCAGTAGCCAATCTCTTTCATCATTTCGATGTCGAACTTAGTTCTTTGTTCAAGTCTTTGAGCTTCCAGATATTTTTCTTCTTTTCGAAAAACTTCTAACCTCTCGGCCAGCTCAAGCTCTATGTTATAAATAGCTTTCTGCATTTTTTCACGGTCAGTTACAAAATATTTTGCTGGATAAATTGGTGCAGATTCAACTTCCCGAATAATATTTCCCGTTAATGAATCGATAATAGAAATTCTCTCTACATCATTATCCCATAGTTCAACGCGAATGGCTTCTTCATTCTGATAAGCTGGAATGATTTCAATTACATCACCCCTTGCACGGAAAGTTCCTCTTCCGAATTCGGCATCATTTCTAACAAAGTGAATATCAATGAGTTCTCTTAAAAACTTTTTTCGATCGAGCTTCTCACCCTTTTTCACAAAAATAATTTGTTTAGCATATTCTTCAGGTGCACCAATTCCATAGATGCAGCTGACACTTGCAACAACAATGACATCTCTTCTTCCTTCAATTAATGATGTGGTTGCTTTTAATCGCAAACGGTCGATTTCTTCGTTGATTGAAAAATCTTTTTCGATATAGAGATCGCTTTTAACAACGTAAGCTTCTGGCTGGTAGTAATCGTAATAACTTATGAAGAACTCTACAGCATTTTCTGGAAAGAATGATTTGAATTCTGAATATAGCTGTGCTGCGAGAGTTTTGTTGTGTGAGATAATTAATGTTGGCTTATTTACTTGCTCGATAACATTTGAGATTGTGAAAGTTTTTCCGCTACCGGTTACACCAAGTAATGTTTGGAATTTATCTCCGTCTTTGATTCTATCAACTAACTGCTTAATTGCCTGTGGCTGATCTCCGGCTGGCTGATAATTGGAAACAAGCTTAAACTTATACATAAATTAATCGAGAAGAACCTCGTGTGCATGGAATCCGCCCTGGCTTAAATGTCCTCGTAAAATAATAACCGTTGCATTTTCGAAACCTTCAGGAAGCATAAATTCACCTGAAACCTGGACGACTTTTCCATCCCGGTCTGAAGTAAAAAAACTGACTTCACCACCTTGTTGTTGAATTCCCCGATCAACTAAAAGTTGAACCCTGATTTCTTTTACTGCATTATTGTTCGGATCAAAGTTTGCGTAAGATCCCAATTCACTGGCTTTATCAAAGTAGAATTCATAAACTAAAAGAATTGCTGCTACGATTAAAACTGGAAGAATAAGCTTTTGTAATGTTTTCATATCTCTTTTTTTATTTGATTAAATTGCGAACAAATTTAAAGAAATTATACTCAACTATTAAATACAATTGAGGATTGAAATGAACGATAAAAAAATGTGGATAATAATTTCTGCGGTTTCGGGTTTTACTGCAGTAGCTATTGGTGCTTTTGGTGCTCACGGATTGCGGGAAAAACTTTCTGCTGAAATGCTTGAGGTTTATAAAACAGGAGTTTTATATCAGTTCATTCATACAATAATTCTTTTAATACTTTCTCTGACTAATTTCATAAAGAGTAGAATTGCATCAATATTATTTTTAGCAGGAATAATTCTTTTTTCTTTTTCACTTTACCTCTATTCGACATCGGGAATAAGATTCTTTGCAATGATTACTCCAGTTGGTGGAGTGTGTTTTCTGATCGGCTGGTTTTGGTTGATCGTAGAAGTAATAAGAAAAAAAGAAGAAATCTAAAAGTTACTTTATTGCTCTTAGCTTGAAGTATACTTCTTCAGGTGAAAAAATACCTGCGAAAAACCTTTCATAAATCACTGGCTCGATATTGACAAAGAAATCCATCCACTTAAGCGCTGTAAAATGTGAGGTAATAAATTTCTTTTCCAGGACTTCAAATTGTGCTTTTCCTTCATAATTAGTTCTGTGGTTTAGTTTCCACTTTTCATAAAACTTTATTTGTCGGTTTCCTATATATTCATAGTTATCGAAAGTCCTGATGGAGAAAGGAATTTTATGGTCCGGTTCACCAAAATATTTCGTGTTCAAGAAGAAAGGAGCGAATACGATTAGAATTCCATTTGGCTTTAAAATTCTAAAAAGTTCTGTTACTGTGTTGTGGAAGTTGTTAAGATGTTCAAGAACGTGTGAGGCATAAATTTCATCGAAGAAATTGTCTTCGAAAGGATAAGGGAATGAGTTGATATCGTGAATCTTGTTTCCGCCATAGTCAACGATATCCAGGTTGACATACCCTTCTCTAAAATCTTTGCCGCATCCGAGGTTCAATTTATTCATTTTCCATTATTAAAATGCATTAGTTTTCGAAAGCAAATTTAAGGATGGGGAATGAGAATTGGCAATAAAAAAGCCCGATCTGAAAAGACCGGGCTGCAATAAAAAGGACTGATTTTTATAATTAATTAACCATTACTCTCGGATTATTTTGTTCGTCGAGTGCAATTTCCTGAATTTTAACTCTGGCAACTCCTTTTGCCAAAATACCAAGTTCAATTGCTGCACCTTTTGAAAGATCAAGTTCCCTTCCTTCAACGTAAGGACCTCTATCATTAATCCGCACAATCACTGATTTCCCATTTTTAGGGTTTGTGATCTTGAGAAGAGTTCCAAAGCTCAGATATTTATGAGCTGCGGTTAGCGCCATTTGATCATAAACCTCACCGTTAGCTGTGAATTTACCGTGAAACTTGGGACCATACCAAGAAGCTTTCAAAGTTCCACGATCAATTAACCTAACAGCAGAAGTATTAACGGTGTTTTCTTTTACCGTCACTGGAACGAATTCTTCAACTAAAATTCGCTCATTATGTGCATTATTATCACTTTTTAACACAGTAAAGCCAACCAAACCACATACAACTAACGTAAAAAACACAATTATTAATGACTTCAATAGAACCTCTTTAAAAGTTTAACATTGTTTTGACGTAACAAACTTATATTGGCGTCGGTATTAATCCAATGGGAGATTTCCACTATCTCTGCCAAAGCCAATTAGTAGAACTATCAACTTTAATGGTATAATAGTCGATTTTGAAATTTGACGACGACAGGAAATGCCATTTCCGACGATAATAGCACTTTCCACTAGAGTATATTTTCAAATTCTGTAAGGCAAATTACTACATTTAAAACCAAGTCCAGTTATTGATTTTCTCTGACTGGAAAGACTTACTGGCATTTAGGAATTGATCGTGAACCAATGCTTTCCCATTCACAAAAGGGGGGTCGATCTAATCCAATTAATGGATGTTCAAAGGAGTCTCTAATGGACTTGTTCAAGCTATTACCGAGCTGGTTTCTGTACTATAAACTAGAACCTACGGCTTCACCAAATATTTATTTCCATCTAAATTGATAGCTAATCCTAAAAATCATCACTGACATAAATAAATCATGACGCCTCCTATTCAGAACTATTGCCAAAAACAATCTTAGATTAATTTCTAATAAAAGAGAAGAGAATTATTATTAGTGATATAGGAGTACTTTACAAATCCTTCAGGAAGATGAAAACTTAATGCTTTCATTACTTTTTTATTAAGGATTGGTGGAATGGTTTTTGCCTAATACGCTCTTTAAATACATTTGTTATAATAGAATATTAAAGAATAAAAGATGAAGGCAGGGGAAGCAAAAAAGCTTCATATAGCTATTATTGGAAGAAAAAATGTTGGCAAATCATTATTGATTAATTCTATAACTAACATTGAACCCTCTCACCGCACTATATCGGGTTTAATCAGCAGAAAGATCCAGCTTTTATCGGGAAGTCCTGAAATTGTTACTGACTTTGCAATTATTGATGATGAAACTGACTTCGATCAAAATAAAAAAAATCCTATGATTGAGGTTATTTCAACTGCAGCATTAGCCTTAGTAGTTCTTGATGCAAGAACTGAACTTAGTCAAAGTGAGGTTCGGGTATTCACTTTCCTTCAGAAGATCAAGCGCCCATTTCTTGTTGCGGTTAATAAAATTGAATTTGGTGTGAGTCCTAACTTATTGATAGAACTTGAAGCACTTGAAATAACTCATTTCGAAATTTCCTGCAAGGAAAGTGCTGGCATCGAAAGCCTTAGGAAAAAACTGATCCAAATGCTTCAAAATTAATTTTAGTCAAGCTCAAATTTTCGTAATTGATATAGCTCACATTTTAATTCCATCTTTCAACAAAACACTTCTCAAAAGAAAGAAAAAATATTTGCTAATTATTATTTATTGATTCGAATTTTCAACTTAGCACAAACATTTTCTATTCAGCTAATGGCATCTTAAATGACTGAGCATCTGCAAATATGGAAAAATTGCTGAGGAAAAAATGCACGACCAGATCTTTGAAAACTACCAGGTGAATGACAGGAGCAGTTTAATCCCGCTTCTTCAGGATGTCCAGTCAATTTATGGTTACCTTCCCGAGAATGCTCTGAGAGATATTTCAGATTTTGTTAAAGTGCCGCTAAGTCGTGTTTATGGAGTTGCTACTTTTTATAATCAATTCAGATTAATTCCGCTTGGTGAAAATGTAATTCGTGTTTGCAGAGGAACCGCTTGTCACGTTAAAAATTCTGCAAACATTCTTTATGCACTTGAAACAGAACTTGGAATAAAAGCAGGTCAAACTACCCGCGATAAAAAATTTACGCTTGAAGTTGTGAACTGTATCGGTGCTTGTTCAATCGCTCCGGTAATTTTAGTTAACGATGATTATCACGGAAGAATTACTGTGAAGGACATTCCTAAAATTCTTAAGAAATATCAGACTGCTAAGAAAGCAGAAAAGGTTGAAAAAACAGAGGAGGTGGCATAATGAAAGATTTCAACCAACTCTGCTGTGAAAAATGCTGGCATACAACTGATAAACCTTGTGAACATTTTATTCAATGCTGCACAGAAGGACCTCTCTGCCATCACGATGAAAAATGTGAGCACGAAATTACTTCGCTTCGCAAAAGGTTAAAGTATAAAGAGCACGATCATCCGATAATTATGATTGGAATGGGAACCTGCGGACTCGCATCAGGTGCCGCCAAAGTAAAGGAAGCAATCGAAGCTGAATTAAAAAAATTGAACTTCGAAGCAACGATTGAAGGAACCGGTTGCATTGGTTACTGTGCAGTTGAACCGATTGTTGATATAAAACTTCCCGGTAAAGACAGAATATCTTACCAGGAAATTACTGTGAAAGATGTTCCGAGATTCATCAAAACAACTTTGGTTGATAAAGAAGTTTACAAGGAAAAAGTTCTCGGCAGTCACGGAAAATCAAATGGTGTAATAAGCTTAAAACAAGTTCCGTTTTTTGAGCATCAGCAGAAGATCGTTCTTGCAAATTGCGGTGTTGTAAATCCTGATTCCATTGATGCATATCTGGCTAATGGGGGTTTCAAAGCTTTCGATAAAGTTTTAAGATTGATGAAACCCGAAGAAGTAGTAAAAGAAATTCTTGAAAGCGGTTTGCGAGGAAGAGGCGGTGGTGGATTCCCAACAGGTAAGAAATGGGATCTTGCAGCAAAACAAAAATCAGATCAGAAATATCTTATTTGCAACGCTGACGAAGGAGATCCCGGTGCGTTTATGGATCGATCACTTTTAGAAAGCGATCCGTATCGTGTAATTGAAGGAATTATGATCGGTGCTTATGCAATCGGTGCAACTGCAGCATACATTTATTGCCGCGCTGAGTATCCTTTAGCTATTGATAGATTGCAAAACTCAATTGCAAAATGCGAAGAGTACGGAATACTTGGTGACAACATTCTGAATAGCGAATTCTCGCTTCACATAAAAATTAAAAAAGGTGCAGGCGCATTTGTGTGCGGGGAAGAAACGGCACTCATAGGTTCAATTGAAGGAAGAAGAGGAATGCCAAAACCGCGACCACCTTATCCGGTTGTATCAGGATTATTCGGCAAACCGACCGTGATAAATAATGTTGAAACTTTTGCAAACGTCGCTCCGATAATTATGATGGGAGCTCAAAAGTTTGCTTCTATTGGTACAGCAAAATCAAAAGGCACAAAAGTTTTTGCACTTAGCGGAAATATTAAAAACACCGGATTGGTTGAAGTTCCGATGGGTGTTACTCTTCGTGATGTGGTTTTCAAAATTGGTGGAGGAATTCCTGATAAAAAAGAATTTAAAGCTGTTCAGATTGGCGGACCATCAGGTGGTTGCTTACCGGAAAGTGTAATTGACACACCTGTTGATTATGAATCATTGAAAGAAGTCGGCGCAATGATGGGTTCGGGTGGATTTGTTGTGATGGATGAGGAAACCTGCATGGTTGATGTTGCAAAATATTTTTTGACCTTCATTCAGGAAGAAAGCTGTGGGAAATGCGTTCCGTGTCGTGAAGGCACAAAAAGAATGCTGGAAATTATCGAACGTATTCCTAAACGATACGGAAGTGATGGAAACAAGCTTGATCAACTTCAAAGATTTAAAGGAATGATTCACTTGCAGAGATTAGCTGGTGTGATCAAAGATACTTCGTTGTGCGGATTAGGACAATCAGCACCAAATCCAGTTCTGTCAGGATTAAGATATTTCCGTCACGAATATGAAGAGCATTTGTACGATAGAAAGTGTTCGTCAGGCGTTTGCAGGGAACTGTTAACTTTTTCAATTGACAATGAGATATGTGAAGGCTGCGGCTTGTGTGTTAAAAAATGTTCGGTTGAAGCAATTGTTGGTGAAAAAGGACAAGCACACTACATCTTGGATAATAAGTGTATTAAGTGCGGAATGTGCTTTGAAATCTGTCGCTTTGATGCGATAAATATTAATTAGTTCAATAGAAGAATCACTGTCAGACTGAGCTTGTCGAAGTCTGATAGACGATAAGTTACCCTTCGACAGGCTCAGGGTGACAATTTGAAGAAAACTTGGAGTTATAAATGGTTCAATTAACAATAAACGGAATAAAAGTAAACGCAGAAGGAGGAATGACAATCCTCGATGCAGCAAAGTCAGTTGGAATATCAATACCAACACTTTGCCATCTTAAAAATCTTGATCCAACAGGAGCTTGCAGAATTTGTGCGGTTGAAGTTGAAGGTTTCCGAGGATTAACACCTTCGTGTGCATATCCTGTATCGGAGGGACTAGTTGTTGAAACGGATTCACCAAGAGTNCGAAAGGCAAGAAAAACTATTGTTGAGCTTCTTGTTGAAAATCATCCGCAGGATTGTTTGATATGTGTACGAAATAAAAACTGTGAACTTCAGGATTTGTCAGAAAGATATGGTGTCCGTGAGCATCGATACGTCGGTGAAACAAAATGTCACGCAATAGATATTTCAAGTGCATCGATGGAACGCAATCCTGCAAAATGCATTCTTTGCGGAAGATGCGTTCGTGTCTGTCACGAAGTTCAGAAAGTCGGTGCAATCGATTTTACAAACAGAGGATTCACTTCAATTGTTACAACACCTTATAACAAGGGATTGAACATCAGCGATTGTATTTTGTGCGGACAGTGTATTCTTGTTTGTCCAACTGCAGCACTCAGAGAAAAAAGTACAATAAAAGAAGTTGCAAGTGCGCTTTATGACAGAAAAAAATATTGCATTGTTCAGGTTGCACCGGCCGTTCGTGCCTCACTCGGCGAAGAATATAATATGCCGCTTGGAACGGATGTTACAGGTTTACTGGTAACTGGTTTAAGAAGATTAGGATTCAAAAAAGTTTTCGACACAAACTTTGCAGCCGATCTTACAATAATGGAGGAAGCTACAGAACTGATAAACAGAGTTCAGAACGGTGGAAGTTTGTCGATGTTCACAAGCTGCTGCCCGGGTTGGGTGAAATATGTTGAGATGAACAGACCGGAAGTTTTAAATCACGTTTCAACCTGTAAATCTCCGCACCAAATGGAAGGAGCAGTTCTGAAATCTTACTATGCAAAAAAGATGGGAATAAATCCTGAAGACATTTATGTTGTTTCGATTATGCCGTGCACAGTAAAGAAGTATGAATCAGATCGTCCGGAATTATCTCATGCTACTATGCCGGATGTTGACGCAGTTCTTACCACAAGAGAGCTTGTAAGATTTTTCAAGATAGCAGGAATTGATTTTAATGATCTGCCTGATAGTGAGTTTGATAATCCTCTCGGTGAATCAACAGGTGCTGCCGCGATATTCGGAACAAGCGGTGGAGTCATGGAAGCTGCGCTTCGTACTGCTTTTTTCAAAATGACAGGAAAGGAACTTGAGCATCTTGAGTTTGAGGAAATCCGCGGAATGGCTGGAGTTAAAGAAGCAACAATAAAAGTTGGTGATCTTGATGTGAACATTGCAGTAGTAAACGGAATCGGAAATGTAAGTCCGATTCTTGACGAGGTTCAAAACGGAACATCAAAACATCATTTCATTGAAGTGATGGCTTGTCCCGGTGGATGTATAAACGGCGGTGGACAACCAATTCATCAAAAGCCTGAAAAAGTTGCAAAGAGAATTAAAGTGCTTTACAAGATTGATGAGAATGCAAAGACAAGAAGATCTCACGAAAATGAATCCGTACAGACTTTGTATCGTGAATTTTTCGGAGAGCCGAATTCACACAAAGCTCACGAGATTTTACACACAGAGTATTTTGATAAAAAGAAAATTTTAAGGAACTAGCTGAAAGAGAATTGTCATTCCATGTTTGAAACGGAATCCATTTAAGTGTTTGGTGGATTCCTGCTTTCGCAGGAATGACAACGACAAATAATAAAATGAACCAGGCAATCGTAACCACAATATCGGATAGATGTAAGCGATGTTACTCTTGTGTAAGAGAATGTCCTGCATCTGCAATCAAAGTTATCGATGCACAGGCACAGGTAATAGAAGAGCGATGCATTGCGTGTGGACATTGTGTTAAAGTTTGTTCACAGGATGCTAAGCAAATCTTTTCCGAAGTGGATATTACCTATGAACTTCTTTCGACAAATAATGCTGTTGCAATTGTAGCTCCGTCATTTGCCGCTTCTTTCCCGGATAATTACAGAAAAGTTCCGAGTGCTCTTAAAAAACTGGGCTTCACAAAAGTAATTGAAACAGCTTTCGGTGCTGACCTGATTGCAAATAATTATATGGATGTAATCAGCAGCGAAGCAGAAAAGACTATCATCAGTTCTGCTTGTCCCGCTGTAGTCAGTTTTATTCAGAAATATTACGCAGAGCTTGTTCCAAATCTTGCTAAAGTTGTTTCACCGATGATTGCGCTTGGCCGATATTTAAAGCAAACTCAGGATGAAGATGTTAAAATTGTTTTCATCGGTCCCTGTGTTGCAAAAAAACACGAAGCTCAGGATCCTGAAGTTGCAGGAGTTATTGATTCAGTTCTCACTTTCACCGAACTTAAAGAGATGTTAGAACAGCAATCAATAAACATTGATGAACTTGCCGAAAGTGAATTCGATGGTCCTTATGCAATGATGGGGAAAGCTTATCCTCTTGCTGGTGGTCTTCTTAAAACCACAGATGTTGTTGATGACATTCTCGAGAAAGACATAATTGTTGTTGAAGGAAAGAAAAAAGTTCTTGAGATAATTGAGGAGATATCAAACAATCACATCAACGCTAACTTTACGGATATTCTTTTCTGCGAAGGCTGCATAAGCGGACCGGCAATTGATACTACTCTAAACTATTATGCACGAAGAGAAAAAGTAATCAACTACATTAACGAAAAAATTAATACCGTTGATCGCATAGTTTGGAAGAGCAATCTTTACAACGCAAGAAAGCTCAATCTTGTCAGGAATTTTAAAATTGATAACCAGCGGAGACCTTATCCATCCGAAGAACAAATTAAAGAGATACTCGCGCAGACAAAAAAAATCACTCCGAAAGATGAATTGAACTGTGGTGCGTGCGGTTATCCAACCTGTCGGGAATATGCAGTTGCAATTGCAAAAGATCTTGCTGAAAAAGAAATGTGTCTGCCTTACCTGATAGAGGAATTGAAAAATGCTTATGATAATCTCAGCGATACACAAGAACAACTGCGTGTGGCTGAAAAGCTTGCATCAATCGGTCAGCTTGCAGCCGGAGTTGCACACGAAATCAATAATCCGTTGGGAACGATTTTACTTTATGCATCAATGCTGAAGCGTGATCTTGAAAAAATTTATAACGAGGACCAGAAAACTCAGGATCTGGAACTAATTGTAGAGGAAGCCAATCGCTGCAAGAATATTGTATCAAACCTTTTAAACTTTGCACGGCAGGGAAAACTCAAGTTAACTGAATTTGACTTAACGGAATCAATCACCGAAATACTCAGACCTTTTACATTCGATTCCGATTACAGGAGTTTTGATTTTAAGTTTAACATTTTGAAAAACGGATATAAAATGACCGGTGATGAAGATCAGCTAAAGCAGGTCTTCATAAATGTTATTAAAAATGCCTGCGAAGCGATGAGCGAAAGCGAGAAGAAAGAACTGACAATCAACATATCATCAGACCAGAATAGTTTTATTATTGAAATTGCCGATACAGGAAATGGAATACCAAAAGAAAATCAGAGTAAAGTTTTCACTCCGTTCTTCACAACAAAAAATATCGGAAAGGGAACAGGACTTGGTCTGGCAATTTCTTACGGCATAATTAAAATGCACAAAGGAAATATTACTTTCACAACCGAAACAGGAAAGGGGACAACGTTTAAGATTACTTTACCAAAACATCAGACATATCAGAAAGACGAAATACTTGAAGGAGCGATAGCATTATGACAGATAAAAAGAAAATTCTATTGGTTGATGACGACCTTGATCTTCTTGAACAAAATAAAATATTAATTGAATCTAAAGGCTATGAAGTTATAACTGCAAACAGTTCAA
>JGI20213J14113_1000181_pt1 | contig 13988 bp, 16 predicted proteins | sample WetSurMetagenome_3_FD_14113 | JGI IMG/M metagenome (IMG submission 14113) | reverse complement strand
TTAGTCCAGTCAGGATGTTTGTTAAATACTTCATCCAAGGTAGTATTATGGTACTTTGAAAGCCACCAGTTTACTATCATCTCCTCTGTAAGTTCTTTCTTTCTTCTCATATTATCCGCAATGAAGTGTTTCCTTCCCATAGACACATTGTTACTTGTATATTATCTACCATAATTATTCATATTTAAATGTTTTAATTTTTAATTCCATTAATCTATGATATTCAGATCCTTGATAAATATCAAATATATCTAATTGTCTATCTTGAATTGGATCTATTAAATTAGTATTAGGAATATATAGATGTAAATGATTATATATCTCACAATGACTTTTATAAAGAAAGTCTTTTACTATATATACAAGATCGGCTTTATGATCTACTGTCATACTATTATTAAGCTTAATTATATACCACCATCCATCTTCTCTTGATCTTACTCTTAATTTAGTATGTAAATAAAGCGAATAATAGTTATTAGATCTGTCATATTCATTTACCAGATTTATGGTAAAGTTTATATCTGGATATACATGACCTAATGTTCTACTATCAACTGCAGTATCTATATGTTTCTGTCTCATTCCTACATATAGAGTCATCATATCCCAAACTTCATCTCCGTATATGTCCTTAAAATCAGGACATAACATCTTGAACTGTTCTGTAGTTATTCCACTAAAATTTCCCATAATCATTCGCATTTGTTATTACCACACTGTTTACATACCCAGCAACCTCCCTCTGATACCATCATAGTGCCACAGTTGGAACAAATAATACCTCTTAGTTCTCCATCTTTAACATATCTTCTGAGAGTTCTTGCTACGGCTTTCCCAAATGATGTAACATCACCTTCTGACTTAAGTAATTGCTCTACTACAAATTTCATATCAGCACCATGTCTTAATGATGTAGATATCATCCTGGTAAGGAGATTTTCCTCATCAGAACAATTTTTAGTAATATTCTCTACCAGAGCTATATCCTTAATATTAAGATCATATTTACCTCTGGATACTTTAATAAGCTCACCAGCATAGTTACTATTCTTAAGATTATAGTTATTGAAAGCGAAGACCTCATAAGGTTTTCCTTCAAATAGTCCTACACAAACGATCCAGTGCTTACCTTGTGATGTCATTGAATATATATCGCAAAGTAAAGTCTTGGGTCTTTTAGGAGCATCTGTCTGAGCAAATATTGTCTTAGACTTACTAGTTATCAGAACTCCCTCACGGCTACCATCACGGTAAACAGTCATTCCTTTAAGTCCCAGTTTCCAAGCCTCTGTATATAAATCAGATACTTGTTTCTCAGTTGTCTCTTTAGGAAGATTATATGTAACAGAAATAGAATGATCTATCCAAGGTTGGATTACAGCCTGGACCTTAAGCTTTTTATATGGGTCAACCTCATGAGCTGTAGAGCCTACATAAGGATGATTCTTAAAATAGTTTTCTACTGCTTCCTTAGTCATATAAGGATCAGGAAAGTTTCTATTATCACCTTTTAAGAATTGTGCATATCTTGGATGTAATACTCCATACTCTTCCCACCAGTCACCCATTTTATCCTGAATCTTCTTATTAGGATTATCAGCACTTACCTTACGTTTTCTGGTATAAGATAATGCAAATACGGGCTCTATACCACTAGATACTTTTGAAAGCATGCTGATGCTTCCCGTAGGAGCTATGGTAAGATTAGCTATGTTTCTTCTTCCATATGTCTCATACATCTTCTGGTAGTCTCTTGATAAGCTAAGATACATTCGGGTTATGAAGGATTGATTCTCCTCTTTCTCATAGTCCCACTTGGGAAAAGCTCCACGTTCCTTTGCCATATCAATAGATGACATATAAGAAGCTCTTGCAATAGCATTACTGGTATCATAAGCAAACTCTATGAAAGGATTACTACCATATTTAAGACCTAATGCAGCACCAGCATCAGCAAGACCCATCTGCCCTAATCCAGTACGTCTCCCTTGAAGAAGTTTAAACTGTATCTGATACCAGAGTTTATTCTCTACTGACTTAAGATCCCAGTCTTCAGGATCATGAGCAATTTTATTTTGGATAGCTATGATCTTTTCATTTTCAAGATCAATAATGTTATCCATTATTCTTTGTGCTACTTTTGCATCATGTTCTAATGCCTCAAAGTCAAATGTTGCTTCCTCGGTAAAAGGATGTTTAACATAGGCAAACAAGTTAATAGCAGATAACCTACAACTATCATAAGCACATAAAGGAAGCTCACTACAGGGATTAGTACTGATAGTCCTAAAATCTTTATAACAGTCAGCAGGAGACTCTTTAATGATTTTATCCCAAAATAATATTCCTGGTTCTCCATTTTTCCAAGCTTGGTGTATTAATTTATTCCATAATTTAGTTGCGAGTTCTTCTCCAGTAATAACAAGTTCCATGAAAGAGTCAGGAACTCTGACTGAAATATTGGCTCCTGTAACTTTAGTAAAATCATCCTTACAAGCTATAAATTCTGGAGCATCGTCATGCGTAATATCTATACTAAGCATTAAAGCACCTCTTCTTCCTTCTTGTGCTACTTCTCTTGTAGTATTAGAGAATCTCTCTGCAAAAGTTACCAATCCAGTTGAAGAGGAAGCGGCGTTATTTACTTTAGTTCCTTTAGGTCTTATCGTAGATAGGTCTACTCCTACTCCCCCTCTTCTCTTCATTAGCTGGGCCAATTCCTGATCGGTCTTGAAAATACCACTATAACTATCTACAGGGGAATCTACTACAAAGCAGTTTCCTAAAGTGGATAGAGTAAGAGTATTGCCAATACCAAATAAACAAGAGCCACCAAGAACAAACTTATTATAGTCCATAAGTAAACTATAAATTTCTTCATAACTTGTGGGATTAGGATAAGTTTGTTCTATTCTGTGTAACTCTTTAGCTATTCTTATAATAGTCTCTTTAGGACTTAATTCTAAGAATTCATTTTCATTCTTTTTAAGAGCATATTTATCCAACCACACATTAGCAACCAATGGATCATCAAAATAATCCAATGCTGTTTTTTCAACTTCACTTCTCTTATACATAATTTTTTATTGATTTTCCTGAAATAGTAATTGCTCTATTAAACTAGGTTCCAGCTTAATAATACCTTTATTTTTCTCCAGATCATATGGNGCTAATTTGGTATTACCATTTTCAATTTCATTGGTAAAATATTTAATAGCATTAGTAACGTTATCAATGCCCGGAATATCATACCTATCGTTAAATACGCCATAGTAATATATACTTCTCAGCATATCATTATCCAGGTCTAGAATCAGGGGATATGTAGGCTTGATCCTGCTAACATACACAAACCTGAATCCCTCTATAGTATAATCTTCCAATAAGTTATTGTCTTTTAGAAAAGATCTTAATCCAACAGTATACAAAACTGCCTGATATATATATCTATAGTTATATACTGTACTGGATACAAAGGCTTTTGGATAATCAGAACCAGTTTTGATATCATAAAGATAAATTTCTTTTTTCTTATGATTTATAACTACGATATCTATCTTACTTTTAAAGACAATATCATTTATTACATATTTTATCTTATACTGATAAATGATTTCTATATCATTCTTCTTCTGTTCAGTCTCACTAATAAATAAGTCCCTACACCACCTATGAGTAAGAAAGGTATTGGATATCAGAGTAGCCTCATCAAATAATGCACTGCTGATAACCAGTTTATCCCTATTATCTATTATAAATTTAATATAAGTACTACAGTTCTCTATAAGATTCTTTTTCTTAGCCTCTATACCCCAGTTAACCTTAGATTCAGCAAAACCGTATGCAAGCAATATTTCCTCATTAGTGATTTTATCTATGTCTATACCATTATCTATGATATATTCGGACATTTTCTTATATTGCTCACTTGGTACAACATCACTTATAACTACCTTCTCATCCAGAGTTTCGGCACTTTCAGTAAGCAACATATCTACTATTGTACCAAAAGTTAACCATTCAGATTTCTTATCTTCTCTCTCCTCAGTAAGCACTTCAGGATTATTATATACATCCTTAAAAATAGAATAGGACATACACTTTGATTCCTTATATGATTCTTCGGTAAAAGCTTCAACTTTTTGTAAAATTCCTCTTACGTTTTCTTCCATAATTAATTATTTAAGTATTTGGATAATCACTTGGATATTCATAATCTTTTTCTATGGGGGGATGCTTAAGATTAAACATTACTCTTTCATACACATCCTCCCTTACAAAATAAGCACTAGATCCATATTTCATGAATCCCTCAGAATCATTTACAAGATGACAGTTATACCTTCCAGTAAAGTTCTGAGATTCAGGCCATGTAACTAAAATAAACTTATCTTTCATACTTCGTTATTTTCTATATACTCCATTATAAGTCTCTCAAGTTCTTTAAGTTTATCCCTTTTATCAGAAAGTTCTTTATAATATTCAGGATCTACACAATTCATTATTTCAGAATTTATAATTATAAGCTCCTCATCAATTTTCATACGAAGGAGATGAGGTCTACCACATGCAAAGTTAGTAAATTCTATTGACATATCAGCAAAATCACCAAAAATATTTTCATATAATATTCTTGCATGATTTATAGTTTCTTTATTTATCATATATTACCAATTTATATATAAGTTATTATTTTCTTTGAGTATATCATTTACTTTTATAAAATGATCACATCCCCAAGGCATACCTTTATAAGAGGCATATACAGGATGAGTAGAGGTAAGCACGGTATTAGAGTTCTCATTAATATAAACTCTATAAGATTCAGCATGCTTTCCCCAGAGACAGTAGATAATTCCACTATTGATCTCATTAAGTCTCATAAACAATCTTTCTGTGAAAGGTTGCCATAATTTCTGATGGCTTAATGGTAGTCCTCTTTCTACTGTAAGAGCAGTATTAAGGAGCAGGACTCCTTGTTTCTCCCACTTAATTAGTGTAGGATCAAACTCAAAGTCCTGTCCTTTATATATTATCCTTAAGATAGTATCTTTTACTATTCTAAGAGATGGGCTCATAGAAGTATTAGGTTCATTTCCCATGGGTATTCCAATGGCTGAGCCATCATGGTAAGGATCTTGCAGTACAATTACTACGGATAACTTGTCATAAGGACATTCCCTGAAGGCTCTAAAGATATTCCTGGCCGTAGGATATATAATTTTCTCACCTTTTGAATATAAACTTCTGATGATATTAAGATTATCCATAACCATCTTTTCATCCAACAGATCTCCAATAACCCTGTTCCACGAACCTAATAAACTTTCATAATTTGTCATACGAATTCTATAAGTTTAAATATTTCACTACCTTCTTCTCCAAATATCTCTCTTTCACCAATATGATCACATCTACCCAGATAATGATTCTGTCTTTGAATGATATAATCAATAAGTATTGCGGAGATATTTTTAGGATAAGCTTCCTTTAATATTTCAGATAGTGTTACTATCTTAAGATCATCCTCCGGATAAGTAGTCAGGATTGTTGCATGTTTATGTGCATATTTCATTATAGCTACTACTATATAAAGCCAGTTGATTACTTTCTGACTGTTTACAGTAGGAGTATGACACCTAAACTCTACAGTACCTCTACTACCCCAGATAAGAGGAATTAGGTTCAGCCAATGATAACGAGGAGATATCTCCCATTTATGCTGACCGCTCCTATCCAAAGGATGAGTTCCAGTTGGAAATTTGCTGAAAGTAGCCTGACCACCACTAAGATAATTAAAGATACTATTAAAAATATCCTTACCAGAAGTTGCTGTCTTGCCTACTATATATAAAGGATTACAATATCCTTTTCTTTTAAAGTTGGCGGTATTGACATAATGGTATGGGAAAAGAGAATAAATCTCCTTCTGGACTAATATTCCAAGTCTATAGAGAGCGGAGATATTCCTTACTGTCTTTTTAAATCCTCCAACGTGTATATGCAAGGACTCAAGCGGAGAACAACTACAATATTTATGTAATAATTCGCATGAACTCTTAATACATTTAATACCTGAATCTCCCTTTAAGGGAATGGTAGCGTATTCAAATCCTGCAATACTTCCATCTCTACAGGCAATAAGTCCACTATTCATGATATACTTCTCAGGAATTGCACCTTTCTCAGTTTCAAATTCTACTCCAAACGTAAAATTATCAAGATATTTACTTGCATCAGATATAAGATCAGGCCCAACGAAATTATCATTAAACCTTTCACTAAACTCCCTAATCAGAGGCTCACTTCCATAATTCCAGGGAAAGGAATAGAATCTTTCTCTATGAGGCTTTAGTTTAATCACAAACTCCTTGGGAATGATTATACTATTTATAAAATAGTAAACTCCATTTATTCCCTCTTTTACAAAAGAATTATCCAACAAAAGTTGTTCATTGATAGAAGTTTGTATGGATTCCTCATAATATACCGGTACATTTTTATTCCTGTTGGGAGAAAACCACCCAAACTTAGGACGTCCATCGTTGGATATTTGTATAATTCCTTCGATCAATAGCCCAAACCCATCACGAACAACCCAAGTCTTGGTTTCGTGGTCAAATACTATCCTATCACTATTAATTCGATACCAGGTTCCATCAATAAGAAAACACTGCTTATGTTTAATATAAAATTCACCTTTTATATAACGGCAGTTCTTACGATATTCTTTAGTACCATCATAAGTTGTTATTAATTCCATAATATTAGTTGAAAATTCCATACATTCTCTTCTTTTCAAAGATTGTTAAATTAGTCTTAAATTTAGGACACATACTACATACTGTAGAGTATATAGTTTTTTCATTAACACATGCTTTACAATCCGCACCCATTAGTACATCAAAGTCTCTCATATAATTAATAAGAAACATATCAAGCTCCTGATTTTCTTTACCAATAGCTTTAGTTTCAATTATGTACTTTTGAAGTGGAGATAATTGATTTGCGTAAACCTCAGACTTTAATAGATCCGCACCTATAGAATATACAAAGTCCTTTTTATCCTGCTTCTTTACCATATTTATATACAATTGTGTTATTACCTGATCTTCAAGCGTATGGACAACAGATTTTGAATCATGTGTATCTATAACTCCTCTTAACTCTCCATTAAGAAAACTATATCTTCTATAGGAGAACAATGGTTGAAAATCACCCGTATACAAATTCTTAGTAGGATCTACTGTATTTACTATAGGAGCATAACAGTTTTCAGGATCGTTTATTCCTAATAGAGGTACAATCGGAAATCTTGAATACTTTGCTATTGTCATAGTAAAGATATCTTCCTCATATTCAGGATCAAGCAAGGCATTTTCCAGATTATCCATAAAATCAGCATGTAGTTTCATTGCTGGTTCATATGCATGTACTCCATCAAGCATAATACCCTCTACAAAATAATAAGGCTTCAGCATGAACATCTCTACATAACTGGGAGCTGGTATTATTCCACTAGGACTTAGAGGATATACTCCATGTAAAAGAGCTCCATTCATCCAATAACGACCTTTATTATATACTACCTTTTTAACATTTTTACTAACGTATGTATCTGTTGTTTCAAAGCAGAGACGAAAGGAATCGTATCTCCCAATCTTAAATTGCCTTATATGTTTCTCGCCTAATTTAGTCGTATTATCTTCAGTAACTGACTTAGGAGAGTTATAAAAGGAATTATTCCAGAGAGTATCGTCTTCATCAAATCCTTCCTCATAAGAACGATAGGCTGCTACAGAATTACCACCCTTATAAGTACTGGAACGATCTTTATAATAAACCTTGTTCTGAACACAGGAAGATCTATCATATTTGGTAACGCTAGTATTTACACCTTCTTTAAATTTATAAAGCTTATTCGACATAATCTCACATATATCGGCATTCTTATCCTGGATAGCTTTCAATGATGTTGGCATAGAAGATAAATAATAATTATTAGTACTTACCTTCCAGGCAAACAAAGGTCGTTCTTCAGTCAGATCAACACTATTTTCCCAGTTTTTTGAAGCACCTTTGAATACAAAAGTAGTTTTCATCAAGTGATTCTGCCAGATCAATGTTGCTGTTCCTATGTATTCAGTAAGTACCTTATAATCAGAATAGAATAGGATGCTTAGAAGAACTCTCGAATCGTTATGATTCTCAAGAGGAATCTTATATTTCTCTGCAAGTTCCTTATAGTTATCTATTGTACCATTATGAATACCTGAAAACACTATGTCATCATCTTTTGCAAGATTAATCAGTTGTTTCATGATCTTACTTCTGATATGGCTTATATTTACGTCCTTCTTATATAATATAACTGGTTGGGCATAAATATCAGCTTTACCCCCACTGCTGGCTTTTCTGCAATGTCCAAGTATTGTATTAAATGTTGTAACCTTTGACAAAGTTGGTTTAACTTCTTGGATAAAATTCTTATAATCTTTAAGTTTATCAACTCCATATTCAACAAAATTTCCTACTACCCGTCCACAAGCATCACCACCTCTAGAATCGTTGAATATACCTAACATATTGAATTTATCCCAGGAGAAATACTTTCTAGGATCATTTCCTATGAAAGCAAAAATACCACAAGCCCAGATTACGTTATCAGAATGAAGTATAAGTCCCGTCATAGTTCTCATCAGAAGAATTATCGACAGTAGTTGGACTATGTTTTTCAGTACTTTTAGTTTTTTTATCATTTACAAAATCTTTAGTTTCTTCAAATTTAGTTAAAACATTTTTATCGTCAAAATTTTTAAATATATCTCTAAACGCTGAATTAATATTATAATCAAATGTGAGATAGGATTTTCTAGTAATGATATCCCTTTGTACAGGATTACAGAAATTAATAAAAGATTCCATCTTCATTAGCTGATCCCATACCCAGGGAAGCCATTCAGGTTGTGTAAAAAAGCTGCTTAAAGTTCTACACTCTACTCCATAAGTCTTATATCGTATCATACCATATTTACCATAGGTAAGTATCCTCTCAGGTTCATTTTTTATCTTATGGCTTGGAATAGTTAAGAATAAATCGAATAGTCTTCCAATAAGAAGCCTATGGTCACATGTTTCATATATATGTGTTGGATAACTACTATTATATCCAAGATGAATATGAAATCCTGCTACCCTATACTTTAATCCTGTAAGAACAGGAGTAGGTATATTAACAGTTTGTCCATATCTACTTTGCCAGGAGCTTACTACATTTGAGCAGCCAAACTCCCCAGCCTCTGCACTTTGTAACATTCTAGCGGGGAAATACTCAACCCCGTTAGGTGATATAGTGAATCCAAATTTAGATACTTTACTTTCAAAGTAGTTTCTTAACCTAGTCACGTTATTAATAAATTCATCCTTAGTAGTGCAGGGAGGAATATTTCCCTCAAAAGATATATTATCTCTTTGTTCATAGAATCCAGAACCTAACTCCTTTATTAGCACTGGTTTTTCTTTAGTTCCAGCAGCAAAAGGAGTTGCTGGATATGGTCTTCCTTGTTTATCCCTGATGAAGAATTCAGGATCTGATCCAACTGTAAATATTTTCATACTATTACTTCAATAAAATTAGTTTTCTTATATTTTCTTACTATAAAATTATCACCATATAATATATAATGGTTATTAACTATAAGGTTTACCTTATATAAATCCTGAAATCTGAAATTATTAGACTTCTTCTTGAAGGATTCCGTTGGTCTGACTTGCATCCTGCAATTAAGATTTACTATAATCTTATCAAACTCCTCTTTTGCATACCAGTCAGAGAATACTTTAGTCTGATCACTGGTAAGCTTAAGAATCCAAGGCTCAAAGAACCCTAATGCCGATGTACTCGGATAGTCTTTAAGGGCTGTTTGATATATCTCAGGAGTAATGAAAGATATTATTCGTGCATCAGTAAGCCAATAGTAGTAAAACATCCTGAATCCAAACTGAGTCAGGAAGATAAGATTCCAGAAGTATAACCCAGGACATTTCTTCTTAATATAGAAATACTGATTTACAAAATCTTTTGTACAAGATGAGAATAATGCTCTGATCAATATATGGGCAAGATAGGACTCAATAATATATTTCTTGTTAGAATAATTAGCCCTGAGAACTCGTATATTTCTTAGCTCCTTATATCTATTATAATCCTTAAGAAATCCTTTAATATTCCTGGGAACAGACAATGATTTTATAAGCCAGGATCTTACATCATTTTTATTTAGCCTATTAACATCCAACACATCTCTTAGGTTAAGATAATAATTTCCCGATCTTGGATATAATTCTATATATATGGAACCGACTTTTTTGTTAAAAAATATGTTATCTAGAAATTTATCAAAATCTTCTAATAGCAGCTCAACTATTTGTTCAATGGACAATAAATTAATATCTGTATCTATATTAACAACTAAATACTCCAATATACTTTTATAAAAAGCATTAAACGTATTTTTTATCACAAATATATTATCCAAGTTGTTGGGTCGTTGTCTAAAAGAACGTAGTTGAGTAGTGTACATATATTTTTCTACTCTTTCTGGAATAAGAGGAAGATTTAATTCCACATCATCTGTAGGATGATAAAATATTCCAGAACTTAAATTATTTATGATATCTCTTTCTACTGTAACCAACTCTATCTTGAAATGAGGGAAGATGGGAGATATTTCAGCTAACCAAAGTTTAGCTAACTCATAATCAAAATCATCTGGTAAAATATAAAACCAATTGCTATTTGTACTCTTAACATCAGAGCAACAGGTCATAGTAGTATAAGAGAATGTACCATGATTCTCAAGATTAGCATATCCGGTACGTATTACTTTCATCTCCTGACCATATCTAAATCTTGCATTAAGATTTTCAGGTTCATTCCTACAAGGAGTCATAGGTTCTAATATAAGTTTATGTTCTTTCATTGGCTTTTAAGTTAATAATATTTTTAATTACTTTCTTATATTTTTCAACTCCAACTTCACCAAGAGCTGGAGCACTGTTTATCTCACAGACGATGAACTTAGGATCATCATTCCTGTTGGATTGTACCCGTATGTCTACTGCTCCTATGTCCAAGCCACATGACTTAAGGGCTTTCACAGCGGCTATGCACATCTTCTTCCAAGACTTAGGCTTGTCAAACAACTGATGTTGCTCACCGTACCACTCACAGTTCTGGGAATTAAAAAACCACCTCTCGGTGGATGTCTTCAATCGTAGTTTTCTCCAACTAAGGAATACTCCATCGGAGCTTGAGACATGGAGCCGGTATTCCCTGGCATAGTTATGATACTGCTCGAAATACCAACCATCGAGGTCTGGATGCCTGTCCAGCCAAGTGTTAAACTCTTCAGGGTTATTAACCAGTTTCATCCCTCTGCCCTGGAAGCCATAGATCCTCTTTATTACAATAGGATAAGGAAGATCTTTTGTGCTTGTAGGAGCTAAATCCCTATCCTTATCTTGTAATAGATTTACACAATGTCTATACTGATCACTATCTTGTATCTGACTACAGGGATACCAAGCTATAGCCTGGGGAACCTTTTTCTTGCTAAAACAAGTTTTCATACGGATCTTATCTCTGCTGTTTCTTATAGACTCCACAGTATTCACTTCTATAGGGTTCAGATGTCCAAGACCCGTATCTTCCGTCTCCGTCACTGACCCCAGCCTACAAATAGCCCAATGATCAGTAAGTATAGCTCTTCTGAGAGGACGAGAGGTAGAGTTCTTTGTTCTTATTCTTACAAATTTTTTCATCTTATTTTATTTTTATTATTGTAATGTGTTTTCCAGTCACCATCAGGAACAGGATTTTTAATAGAACGACCATAATGATCATTATAGATATATACAAAAGCATCACCATATTCAGTAGATACAATATCCCTATCATACAAGCCATTTCCAGGATCTGTAGGACGATATCCTTCAAGATTATTTAATCTCTGAAGTATAACATCATCTACCTCATAAACTTCACCATGAATAGCCATTCCAGAATCTGACCTAACTATTCCAGGAAACCACCCCAAGTCTATCATTAAGAAGTTGGGGGGAGTCTTAGCTTTACCAAGACAAGTACAATTACGTAAAAGGGCATTATTACCCATTCCACTTAATAATGAACCATATACAAATACTTTATGCATAGTTTTTAGATTTTTTAATTAATGTTCTTATCATATAATCACTCAAGAATTCATGTCCCATCTCTTCCGGATGATATTGTACAGCCATGATAGGAAGTTTCTTATGTTGAATAGCTTCAATCACGTCACCACTTTTATTCTTATGTGCGGCAACTATCTCCAGACAAGCAGGAAAATCTATCCCCGATACACATTGATGATGAAGAGAATTAACCTTAGTAGTAATAACACTACTATGTTTGCTATTGCTTCTCATTTCATCACTGAACTTAGAGTCAAGAACACAAATAACATGAATACCTTTTGCCCTATCATTAGGATCATTAGTGTCATGAAACTTCATGTGCTGAACTAATCTTGCACCAAACAAAACGGCAATAGTTTGAATTCCACGGCATATACCAAATACAGGAGTTCCATTTTCAATATATTTTGGTAATACTATAGTATCAAAATACTCCTTAGCCAAGTCTGGCTTAGTGGTAGTGAAGAGTGGAATTGCCCCATACCTTAAAGGATTTACATCAGGTCCTCCGGGAATCACAAGTAAGTCAAGACTTTCATCTATCTGATCTGACAGAGATAAAATCTTAACTATACCATATCTGCTGAGAAATTCCAGGTAGGAAATTGTAATACCAAATCCTGTATCACTTGTCTTCCAACCTGGAATTCCAATAATAGGTATCCTATTCATTATGTAATAAGTTTAGTCAGCAAAGCCTGCATACTCTAAAGCCATATGCACAAGGTTTCTATCATCTTCCTGCGATAGATTAAAATCTTTCTGAAGCTCTACACTTGTCTTAGTATTATATACAGACATACTTTCAATAAAGTATTTAGTAAGATGAGCATCATCTTTAGGATAACTCAGAGTAGCTATTCCTTTCTTCTGTGTAGAGTAGATTCTTCCTACAGCTTTAGCACGACCAACTACTTTTCTGAATTGATCATTACGAGAGCAAAGTGATACCCCAAGAGATATAACCTTATGTCTAAAAATCTTGCCAGCCTTTGTTACCTGACCAGCAATAGTAAATCTTCTTCCATCGGTAGTTTTACCATGGTAATACAGTGTTTGTTCCATAAAAAATTAATTTATTTAGTTATTATTCTGATTCTTCAGCATCTTCAGGATCTATTATAGAGTCTTCTATAATTCCATAACCATCACAGACGGGGCAGACATCATGATCATCATAATGGTTTACCCCAGTACCATTACAATACGTACAAATTTTCATTTATTATTTTCTTTAATCCAACCTATACACCATTTAGCACCAGCATCAAAATCCTCATTTGTTTCTTCTTATTATCTCGTCTATTGCCCAATTTGCACCTGTTAATTGACCTTGCCTAAATCCATATTTCCATTCATAATCTCCATTATTAACAGGATCATTATACCAGATATTATCTTTTATCTCATCCTCACTTGGTACATCAATCGGTAGTGCCATGATAGCATCGGCGATATCGTTATTTGTTAATTCACCAAGACTTCCTCTGTTTCGTCTTAAAACATTAAGTATTTCAATTATCTGTTCTCGTTTCATTTCCGTACCTCCTTTTTCCAATAGGTGAATGCCGATTTAGCTGTTGTTATCCACTCATTATTTTTAATATCATATACAATATTTGATTTTCCCAAAAGCCACTCAACAAACTCTTTCGGGTAGCAATCATGCTCAATAGGACGGAGATAATATTCAACAGTATCGAGCCAATTATATTCATCTACTTTCCATCCAACATCTCCTTTAA
>JGI20213J14113_1000179_pt1 | contig 14039 bp, 6 predicted proteins | sample WetSurMetagenome_3_FD_14113 | JGI IMG/M metagenome (IMG submission 14113) | reverse complement strand
AGAACCTGAAAGTTCTCAATTATTCCGTTGTGAATTATAAAGAGTGTGTTATCTTTGTTTGTATGGGGATGGGCATTCTGCTCATTCGGAATTCCGTGTGTCGCCCACCTTGTATGACCAATTCCTATATCTGATTCTAAAAAAAGCTCATTTACTTTTTCCTCAAGTACGGATACTTTGCCTTTATTTTTTATGATGATAGGCTCATGCTCGTGAATTATTCCAATTCCAGCAGAATCATATCCACGATACTCAAGTCGCTTAAGTCCCTGAATCAGAATAGGGACGCAATTTTTACTTCCTATATACCCTACTATTCCACACATTAAATATTTATGCCTCCTTGACTGAAGAAATTCATGTTATAAAGATTTCCCACGAGTTCAATTTTGATGCCATCAATCCCATCTAAAAATTAAATCAATTACTAATTTTTCCTAATTAAATATGACGCACATGTGTCATTAAGAATCATCTTACTTTAGCCAGTTTTTGAGTAATGGTTCTAGTCTTATCAGGAAACTTTGCAATCACTTTGTATAAATAAACACCATTACCTATTTCATCGCCGTCCTCATCTCTGCCATCCCAATAAATTTTGTTGAAATTAGTTATAAGATCTGTTTGTGACAGTTTAATATCCCGGATCAATCTGCCGGCAATTGTATATATTTTTATATTTACTTCGTCTGGTTTATCCTGACCTTTTAGGACGAAAGTAAAATGAGTATTCCTCGCAAAAGGATTAGGATAATTATAAATGTCAGTTATATCATTTTCATTGTATACATAGAATATAATCCTGTAAGAAGTAGAATCGAAGAAATTTCCGGATGCATCTTTTGCGAGAACCTCCAATGTTTGCCTGCCATCTTTCAGCTCAGGTTTCCATGTAACCACAAACGGGGTACCGGGACCATCATACTTATAACTAAGTTCCGGTTGATAGAAATGCAATGGTTTGTTGTTATGAACAATTGTAAAATAGGTCGTGTCAAGTGGCAGAAGACTATTATCTTCCAAGGTCATTATAACTTCAGGTGTAGCTGAAACAATATCATTATCAATTATTTCCTGACCGTCGAATTTAACACTAAAGACAGGGCGAACTGAATCCCTTGCAACAAAGAAATTATCATCGATCAGATTATTGAAATAGAAATACTCTCTATTTCTCTGTTCACCAAATGCAGTGACTTTGTTATCGAAAAGAAGCTCTCTAGTATCGAATGTATATTCAACTGATGTTGATGAACTATCACCAGGTACTCTCACAATAGGACTGTAGACTAAGCTATCAAGTCCATTCAGATAGAAATTCAACTTCAGTGAATCAACGTCTGTAGAGCCAAAATTTCTTGCCTTAAAGTCGAATGTAACAGGATATCCCTGAAGAAGTGAGTCCTGATGAAAATTAAAATCTTCTCTTTCAACATAAATGTCCGGAAGCGTCTGGTAATCAAAATGAACGCTCTTCAATTCCATCGGGTCTGTGGTTGTGAAGGTAGAATCAGTCAAATCGAATTTTAATTTAAGATTTGAATATAAATTAGGATTGATTGATGAAAGTGAAATAGAGTCCGGAATATTTACTTGAAGCGTATCCCAATTCTTAGTTAAATAATTCTGACCAAAAAGCGTACTTGAATATACTCCAGTCTGACTGGGATTAATCAAATCATACTTTAAATTATTCCACCGTGCGACAGGACCGACTTGATTTGTTGTAATGCTACCGTTGGCATCAACATAATATCCAGCGAACTTTCCAAATTTAGGAACTACCGTAGAGTCTGCATATTTAAATACAGAAGCATATATTTTATCATGCTGCCAATCCCAGCACCAAGAAAAGTAATGTTTTAGATTTGCAGGAAGTCCTTCCATAACCAGCCATTCCTCTTCAAAGAATCCATCGTTCAGCCTATGTCTTCTCATATAATTGTTAAAGTACTCAGTGGTATAGATACGTTCTCCGTGAACGAAAAAGCCTGTGAAGCCATCATCATAGCTTGTCCCGAAAAGCTGAATATCTGCTTTTGCCAAAGACCAGTTATTTGATGGGTCAAATGTTCTAACAGTATATTTTAGATTACCTATAGAGTCTCGTTTAGCAATATTATAGATGTAAGTACCATCGGAGGTAAGAAATTGAGGACCATCAGTAATCGTTGCATTATCGTTGTTCAGAATACCATCCTGGACTGTTATAGTATCAATCTCTTCAGTAGCAGTTTTGATTCTGACTAATTTATGTGCTTTACCTATTGCAGCATAGAGATAACCATCACTGTGACAGACGATGGTGTGAAGAACTGTATCACGAAATGTCGAAATTGGCCCATAAAATTGTCCTTCAACTGTTCCATTATTTCCGGTCCCAATCTTATAAATCATTGACATTCCATCCGTCAATTCTCTTGCATAAAACCAGATGTTAGCAAAATATATATAGGTACCATCTGTTGTAATAGTAGTGAGTTTTAAGCTGTCTGGTATCTGAGGATCAGGTAAAAAATTATCTATAAGAGTTTTCATATTCGGTTTAGCAGGTAATGGATCCGTATTAAGAAATAAAGATTTTCCTGACTCAGAATAATTAATGTTGTAAGTAGAGAAAGTTTTTAGGAGATCTGAATGTGCATAGTATCCATTTCTCGATTGACTCATTATTGAAAAACCTCTTACGGGACTCCAATTTCCAAAATCCTGACCATCAGAAATTCTGGCTCTCCAGAAATAAACACCTGTAGGCAGACTCGGAGCTTTCCACTTCACATTAGGTAAATTTGAAATTAATTCTCCGGAATCAATTAATGGCGGAGTAAAACTTTGAGAAGTGTCAATCTGAATATAGTACTTTAGAGTTTTTGGTAAATAATATCCAATGTCGGCAAGGACAAATTCAACCTGGTTAGAGGTAGAAACAAATCCATCGATTGGAGTTAAAATATTTGGTTCGCTTATATTAAAGATAATAACTTGAGCAGTCCCAATATTGTCTGAATGATCTTCTTCTAAAATGATATCAGTCTCATTCACTTTTGCCGTTAATGTATATAGGCCGCCTTTATCAGGTATCCATGGAAAATAAACTGAATCTCTTTCACCAAAGCTTCCCCTTTTTATTTTGCCAATTTGATAATTCGTATCGGGCAATTCTGCATAAAGTTCAACAACCACAGAATCATTTGGAAATACAGTTCCCAGATTTGATATTTTTACTTCTACCTGTACACTATCACCTACAAGAGGATTTTCAGGAATTAGTTTAATCTCATTAGATTTTAAAACAAAATCCGGATTATTAGGTAACGCAAGTTTCAATACAGGGTCGCCTAGATATGTAAGCATGTTTAGTTGAATACCGTACAATCCTCCAGGTGGGACTCTGTTTTTTGAATTCATAAAGGCTTTACCTGTGATGAAATTTCTTTTGTTAAATACCTCATCAAAAAATTCGCGGTTTATATGTGTTCCTATACCCCAGTAAGTCAATCCTGAACTTCCATAAAATCCAATACTGCCTTTACCATTAACTTTGTTGAACTGTTCACCAAATACATCCTGATTATCGAAGTGCGCCGTATAACAAGTAACACTAAGAATTAACGGTAATCTGCCTTCATTCTCTAGTAAATAAATATCATCATTCGTAAAGACCAGATCCCATTGATAACCACCCCCGTGTCCGTAATAATTTACGAGGACGGCACCTTTATTAATTTCTTCTCTTATTTTTGGTCCTTCACCTTGATATGGGACATGCTCTGGCTTACTTGGATATCGGAATACATATGAAGGATAATAACCATTTGGTTTAACATAGGTATTTCCAAGATATAGACTTGCATCATTAAACCCGAATTGAATCTCATCCTCCAAACTCAGTCCCGAAGCTAACAGCAAAACATTTTGTTTCCACTGTTTAGTAGGATCATCCGGATAATCAGTCAATTTTTGTAACAGAATATTTCCTTCAGCTAAAGTTTCGATTGACAGTCTGCCAATTGCCAGATCAGGTGCATCATCTTCACCTGCAACAGCTACGATAAGATTATCGCTTGCTGCCAATCCATAAGTAAATGTGAAGAAAGGAATGGATGGAATAAAATTTGGCCGGCTTGATGCTAAAAGTGCTCTGTAATCATAACTCATATCACCTAATAAAACAATATAAGCAGGAGCTGGAAATCTCCAATTTTCAAAAGCATATTTAACGAATTCTTTTAAGGATTTTGGTTCTAATAGTCCGTAAGAAAATTCGTCATAGATCTGCTGAACATCAACAACTACAATTCTAGGACTAGGAATATTTGGATCTGGAAAGTTATTTTCTCTCAATATGGCAAGCTGGTTGGCAATATCCTTAAATTTATTATGGGTGATTATAATGTAATCAGCACCGTTACCTGGATTTCTTAGATCCGAAGGGACATCCGCAACAATAGAATCAACAGTAGAAAAATAATCACTTGCTGCAAGAAAATATTCAGTCTTTGCTGTCATAGTGTCTACAAATTGTGTGTAACCAGGCGGATCATTCAGATGCATCATTTTACGCTTACTGGGAATATAAACCCGCATATCATTTCCTTCCCACCAAAATATCCCATAATGATTGATCCCGTAATAATCATAATTAACGAAATTATAATATTTCCCGTAAACAGAGTTACCTCTCCAGTAATCAAATTCAACCCAATTGCCTCTGATTTCATCATCAATGTCAGAGCAGACATCTCCTTTAACTTCAACTAATAATTGATTTCCGGGATAAATCGGTATACTATCTAACCCAGCATAAAATGTCTTATCAAAGATTACATCACCCTGTCCATTCCAGATGATATCTCCGATCGGTTTTTCATTAATTTTAATATAAGCCTTATGATCTATTGGACAGATTCCACTGTTACTTAGACCCTGCATTGCTACTCTTAGACGGACGTAATGCGAATCAGTAACCCATCCTTCAAACGATGCGAAGTCCAGACCGAAAGCTTTTGCAACTTCACCGTTTCGGGAAGAAGCCCTATCCCATAACCAAAAATCTCTTTTATCAGTCGGCGCATAACCCAATCTTTCGTACAAAGAATCTTTTTCAAAATGAAGAGTTGTCAAATTTGTGAAATAAGTACGGGAAAAATCCGACCAGCTCGGGATCATCTTATAGTTAACACCTGATGAATCGCTCTGGTAGGAAAACCAGTAAACGTTAGTTAAGTTATATATATTCATGCTGCAATAAGGAGTCGCCGTAGGAGGAAAGCCAACAAATTGCAAATAGTCACCTGCATTAAAAAGAGAATCTTTTTCAATATCAAAAATTTCAATAGGGACAGGTGAACCGTTGTTGAACATTTCTAATTTCTTTAATGGGGTATTTGTACCTAATTGCACTCCGGCTGAAATTAGTTCCTCATAAGTTACCCGATAAACATTTTTCTGTTTGATGTAAATCTTGAAGTAATTTTTATCAGGATTATACCAGTACGCATTCTGCTGCAATGGCGAATCCTGTGAGGAGATCATCCCGGTAAAACTTTGTGCCTCTTGAAAATTAATAACAGATGATTTCAGAAAATCATCTGTCATAGCATCACTTAATGATTGAACATTCAAACTGTTCTGCTCACTAAAATCAACTCTAACTTTAATATAAGAAGTAAAAACGAGGTCCCTTGTAACGGGATTGAACTGATATGGAGCAATAGCAATTGGTAAAACGTTTGCATAACGTACTACATAGGTATCCCCTAAATAGGCAGGTGCAGCCGGGAACAGAGCATTCCTGGAATATATTTCCTTATTAATCTTTTCAAAATCTTGTTTTACAAATGCTGGGTCTTCCTCAGGGTAAGGGATTAGAAATTTATTTTTGATAACCGTTTGTCGTTGTTCAATTATTTTGAGATTAGGCTTGCAATTGAAAGGTATTCCGGCAAAAATCTTAAATTCAGGCACCCACGGATCACCGGGATTTCGCATTGAATAATCTACCCCGCGAATTTTTTGAAAAGTTTTCCCCTCAACGGTAGTATCAACGACAGAATAAGATTTGCTAAAATTAAATTCAACTATTATATGATCATTGCCTGATTCGATAACTTTATAAATTTGTGAAAATGTGTTCAGGCCAGATATTATAATAATTATATTAACAAAGAACAGACGAGATAATAAATTCATTTAGCTCCTCGAAGGTTGAAAATTCAAGCGAAACATAGCACTTTGATTATATCAAGGCAAGTGCAAAAAAATACTATTTTGGATATAAGAAATGAGTAGTATCAGCAAATACTTTTAAAGTTAAGGACATGATTTTTAGATATGTGCCGAATAATTTGGAACGCTGGTAAATTTAGATTATCCAGATTTGATCAGATTACTTATTAAGTTTAAACAAAAATGCATTTCCAGAGGAATGTGTTAACGTTATGTGTTATATATAAAATTTACATTTCACAAGTTTGTCAAAATCCTTTGGTATCTCCGCGGATCATTTGCCAGATTGTTATCAAAATTATCTGAATATCAAATGTCATTGACCAATTTTCAATGTACCATAAATCATACTTCATTTTTTCTTGAATATGCTGCTTATTCTCTTGCTCATCAGCAACTTCACCTCTCAGTCCATTAATTTGTGACCAGCCAGTAACACCAGGTCGGACGTTATACCTCATTTTGACATCTTCAACAACTTTTTGATAAACTAAGTCCACGCCTTGTATAAGTGGTCTTGGCCCAACAACAGACATATCACCTTTTAATACATTAATAAACTGGGGCAGCTCATCTAAATTTGTTTTCCTTAATATTTTTCCTACCCTTGTAACTCTTGGATCTTTTTTCATAATTGGTTCAAAATCTACAGAACTTTTTTTCTGATAGCCGAGCGTTCTAAATTTTAGGCATTTGAAGGGTTTCTTCCTCATCCCAAATCTTTCCTGAATAAAAAGAGCTGGCCCAGGAGAATCCAGTCTGATAAGTATGGAGACGAGAGGCATAAACCAGGAAAGAATGAATATTATAACCAACAGAGAAAAGATAATATCAAAAACTCTTTTCAGAAATCTTCTCAGGAATTCATTTAATGGTTCATCCCGGATGGTAATTACAGGAAGGTTGCTTACAGAGCTTATCTGAAATCTGCCAGACAAAAATTTTATGAAATCCGGGATCACATGAATTTTGACCGCGTTTTTATTGCAAATGCTTACCATTTCATCCAGGTCAATACCTGAATCAGCATGGAGGGCAATAACAACATCTTCAACATTTTTTTCTTTAATGATTTTGTCAAGATCAGAAAATGGTCCAATTACACCCTCAGCTGGATAATCATTAATGAAACCTACAAACCTATGACCGTATTCAGGATTTTTTGTAATTACTTCTCTGAACTTTTCACCAATTTTGTTCGCTCCTATGATAAGTAAATTCCTTATCGACTTTCCTTTATTTCGTAAACCTCTCAATGCTCCTTTGAAAACAATACTTCTTATTGTAATCGTAGTAAATATCAGAAGCCCGTTTATTATGATAAAATTTCTTGAATATAATTGCTGTTTAATAATGAAAAGAAAGAGAATATTAAAAATTGAAATTATAATAGATAATTTTAGAATATTAAAAATTTGAATTGGAAACGGTCGAATTAAAAATTCCTGATAAAAATCACTTGAGTTAGTATAAAAAAACCAGACACAGTTCAATACCAGAAGAATCAAATACGGATGGTTTTTTTCCAGGCTCAAGTCAGGTGTACGTGAAATCATTGAAGCCAAAAAGAAGGAAAGGTTTATAAGAAGAAAATCTGTTATTACACTAGTTAAGTATATAGATTTTTTATTGACAATCATTAATTATACTTTGATTACATTAGAAATATTTCATGTGGCAAGAATAAAATTCGAGCCAGCATAACTTTACATAGATAATGACACCGTAAATCTTCAAAACTCATTTAGTCTGCTGGGGTTTCGATTTATTTATATCAAAAGCAATAATGATTTAATACAAGTAGAAGCGTGATTTTAAAAACAATATTTATATTTAATATATAATACTAATTTAACAATATTTAGGGAAAATGTTGACAATATAAAAGCCTTCAATTGGTAATGAATATAATAGATGTCTCACTTACAATTATTTTAAAATAAAATTTTAAACAAAGCGGATCAAAAGAAAGAATTTGTAATTACTTATATTTATAAAAGAATTTTAGATTTGATATTTAGTGTTTACCTTAAATAGCTCAGCGTTATTATATAAAGAACTTCACGATAAAATTTAATCCATAAATTGATATTAACATTTTCCATTAAAAATTATATGCGCGCTGTCTTCGAATTATCGCGATTCCGATATTATTTGAAATCTCGAATGGATTACTGAAATCATTTTGAAATGAAAAAAATAAAAATCCTGTACGTAATTACCAGCCTTGGGATTGGAGGAGCAGAAAACTTACTTCTATCTTATTTACAAAATTTAGATAAGAAAAAGTACAGCTTTTATGTCTTATGCTTGAGAGATAAACCAGACGATTTAAGTTATGAAATTTCTAAATATGCTCAAATCATTAATTTGAAGATGAAGAGCAAATTTAACCCAACTGTNATATTTCAACTTCTGAAGGTTATAAAAAAAATACAGCCGGAAATTATTCACACACATNTNTTCCAGCCNCGGATTTATACNACATTNGCTCATTTCGTTTATGGANATGGTGTCCTCATAACTCACAAGCATAGCATTGTTAATCCCAGAAAACATCATATATTTATGCTNCTGGAAATAGTAGCTATTTTATTTAATAAGAANNTTATCGCTATATCTGAATCAGTTAAACAAAGCCTGCACAAATATGAATTTATTCCTCGCAGCAAAATTTTTGTTTTGACAAACTCGATTGATTTTATGAAGTTTAATGAGGCAAGTAAGCTTAAGACCTATTCTATTGAAAAATCAATAGTTATCGGCACTGTTGGCAGAGTCGAGAGGGTAAAGGGAATCAATTATTTGCTGCTGGCAATGAAAATAATATTAAAACAATACCCAAATGCCAAACTTGAGATAGTTGGAGATGGCTCCGAACTCAACGAATTAAAATTATTAACCGAAAAATTAGGCATTAGTAATTCAGTAATATTTTTTGGTAAATTAGCACACCCGATTCCTAACTATAGTAGAATGGACGTTTTTGTTTTGCCCTCTCTCTTAGAAGGATTTGGNATTGTTTTGCTTGAAGCAATGGCNGCAGGTATTCCTGTTATTGCTACGAGCGTTCATGGAATTAAAGAAGTAGTCATAGACGGTAAGAGCGGAATTCTTATTCCACCAAGAAATCCAGAAGCAATAGCGAATGCAGTATCGCGCNTAATTGAGGATCCTCAATTANGCAAAGATTTAGTTGAGGAAGGATTTAAAAGAGCAAGGTTATTTGACATTCAGGAACATTTATTGAAACTTGAAAATCTATATAACAGTTTATTGGGAGTAGAATCTTACCAATGATAAAGATTCTTTATATTTTGGAGGCAACCTCTGGTGGCACTCAAAAGCATGTAATCGATGTTGCAAAAAAAATAGACAAATCAGAATTTCAAATCGATATAGTTTATTCCACTAACAGAAATAAAAATTTCGCCCAAGAAAGCAAGGGCATATTTAATAATATGTATGGGCTTCCAATTACAAGAAGTGGTTCGCCTTCCGATATAGTTAATATTTTGAAGATTCGAAAAATTATTAAGCAAAACAATTACGATATTGTACACTGCCACAGCACAAAAGCTGGGTTCGTTGGCCGCTTGGCTACTTTTTTAAGTCGCCATCCAAATGTTGTATACTCTCCTCATGGCTTCATGTTTTGTGATACCCGAATCAAGCTGAGAAGACTCCTATATCTGCTGCTGGAAAAATATCTTGGATATCTGACAAATAAATTAGTTGCAGTATCTGGTTCTGAAAGAGACCTTGCACTTCAACATCATATTGTTCCGAATAATAAAATTGTTACCCTGTACAATTCAATCGACCCTTCAGATTTCGATGATTTTAATTATGAAAATAATGTACCTGATAAATTGCTTCAGAATAATTCGGAAATAATTCTTGGCACCGTTGGCAGATTATATTATCAAAAGGATCCAATTACATTAATAAAAAGTTTTAAAATTATTAACGACAAATTTCCGAATACTAAACTTATTATAGTAGGAGATGGTCCTCTGGAGGGCAAGTGCCGACAATTGATTAATGAACTCAATCTTCAGGATAGAATAGAACTGGCAGGCTATCAAAAAAATTCTAAAGCTTATTATAAGATTTTTGACATATTTCTATTGTCCTCTCATTATGAAGGTTTGCCCTATGCTCTACTTGAAGCAATGATTATGGGAATACCCTGCGTTGGCACCGATGTAGTTGGAATTAAAGATTTAATATTACACGGGGAGACAGGCTATCTGGCAATGGAGGAGGATTCTGAAGGATTTGCTAAGGCAGTAATTAATTTATTAGAACATCCTGCGTTATTATCAGTTTTTAGCGAGAACGCAAAAAGAATCACAAAGACGAATTATAACTTTAATGAAGGCATAAAAGATTATGAGGAATTTTACATCTCTCAATGCCTCAGAACCGCATAAAGAATAATCCTTCCAAAATACATTTCTCACATAGATTAAAACTCAAATTCTCTAACTTCACCTGCTTCATGATTTCTTATTGCAATATTCTTCTATTAATGGAGTAACATTGTTATAGACTTCATAAACAGTTAATAGGTTCATGCACTGAATTCCTGGGCAGTCATACGCTCCGACTCCGATAGTGCAATACTTTTCATTCGTTATTGCTGAACAACTTAGTTTTTTTTGGATATGCCTCTGATGATCTTCTTCAGATGCTGTATAATCTGGATTAGTAGCCCCGTAAATTGAAAACGTTGGCTTGCCCAAAAAATTTGCAACATTAACCGGCCCTGAATCGTTGCCAATAAATACGGAACATTCATTAATACTCTTTATTAATTCTTCAACAGAATTAGTTTGGATTAGTCCAATATTTAAGTGCTCAATTTCACTAATAACATCACAACTGAGTTGCTTAGTTTGGACAATCAGGCTAACCGAGAAATTTTTATTCAGCCGTTCTGCAAGTGATATAACACTTTTAAAGTTCCATTCTTTCTCTTTCCAACCAGCAAACGGGTGAATTAGTATCCTTCCAGAAAGGTTTATGACCTTTTCCTTTTTTTTGGAGTCCGCTCGGCTGAATACTTCAACTAAAGGTGATATAGCATCCAGATAGATGTCAACAAGTTGTGGTTCTTCTCTTACGAGGATAAAACGATCGTAAATTGAACTGAACTGCTTTCTGTTGATTCCATAAATTTCTTTTGCTCTTATGTTATAAATCAGTGATGCAGAAATCATTGAACCTGTAATATCTAAAATAATTTCGGGTTTCAAATTTTTTAGTTTTGATTTCGCAGAATGTTTTGGAAATCTCTGCCCGAAACGGAATTCGTTGTGACTAACTGAGCAGAACTGAAGATCGCCGAACTCAATTTTATAAAGAGCGACCGATTCTGGGAAGCAAAAGATAATTATCTTTTTACCATACAGATTACAAATTTGCTTTAATGCAGGTATAGTGAAAATTGTATCTCCAAGCCTGTGCAAAGCTATTATTACTAATGGACCATTCTCATTTTTAGTAAATTTTTTAACAATCCGTATGATTGAAAAAAATGAATTTAATATAGAAACTATTACTAGTGATACGACCTTATTGCGGTTAATTAAATCGGTGATAGGGAGTCTTGCATTTTTGAATTTCATAGACCTAAATGACCGAAGTTTTAATTTGGTCTTCCGTAATTTCTTTAGCAGGTAAAGGCACCATATAAAAATAAATGAGACTACTGAATACTAACCAGAATGGAAGGTCAGTATGGATTCCACCAACATATAAAAGACCAATGCTATTAAATAAATTTCTCACTATTACACTCACTCCGGCAGCAAATAACCCGATGATTAAATAATAAGTATTATCAGGTCCATTCTTAAACTTTTTTATCGCTTTAATTCCAATCCTAAAATAAATTATTGGCAATGATACAGCGGTCAGGATTCCTAATAAACCCATATCAGTAAAAAATGTTAGAAAAAAGTTGTGAGATAAATTTGCTCCACCAGTCACTTCATTATAGTAAATGAACAACTTACCCCACCAGTCGTTTAACATATACGGAAAGTAATTAATCATCTCGTTCGGATATGCACCCGGACCAATTCCAAAAATTGTATGATCGCTGATCATGTCCATGGACATTTTCCAAACATAATCTCTTGCACTCATTCCAGATTCTATCCTTAAAAATGTTGTCATTAATTCATTAAGCGGTGGATAGAAAAAGAAAAGTAAAACGATCAATCCCAGAGATACTACAAGCTGATAAAATCTTTTTCTCTTAAGAATAAATAATATTATCGCTGAACTAACCAATATTCCAATGATTGCAGAACGAGACATTGTCAGAATTAAACCAATGCTGAAGTAAAATATCAGGAAATAATAAAGCAATCTATTTGGATTAGCTTTCTTGAGAAAAAGCGCTGTTATAACCAGCGGAAAAGAAACCACAAAAAAATTAGTGGATGCTTCTATATTACCTATTATAGCTGAGACTCTCGGTCTGTTTGGTGATATTATATCTATTAAGCTAACCTCTCCCATTGAAAAAGCTATTAAAGAAAAGGTTACTAAAATGCAGGCCACTACAAATACTGAAGTAAAGTAGAACCGTATATCATTTTCGCTGCTAATTATTGCATAAAATAAATAAGCAATAATCAGGAAAGCTAATTGATTGGCAAACAAACCTACTCCGGCAAATGGATAATTGGACATAACCGAAGAAATTATCATCGAAGAAAAATAAAGAAATACAAAGAAACGCACTGATTTTGGAACTAAAGGATATGAGTAAAAGTTCAACCCAAATTTTTTTAAGAACAGGATCCCAAGTAAAGCAACATCGACAATTTGAACTATAGTTCTTAATGCTCTATTTAAATCTCCAACAAGAGTGAATAATGAAATGATAATCATTGCGATTATAAATCTCTCACCGAATATATAGCTGAGCATTATCACTATAATCACTGGTAAAGCGAATAATATATTCTGGCCAAGTAAGATTGCAGGCAGACTTAAAACAATGGACAAACCTAAAAAAGTTAGATTGTCCTTTGAACCCAGGTCCATCGATTTTAATAAATTCATCATTTTCGGAATAGCAGTATTGCTTGGGATTTTTCTTGTTGAATAAATTTCACAGTTTATCCAACATTAAATAATTTATTAAAGCTGAAACGTTTGATTACCCTGTTTGAAATAACTAAAGCGTTATGCTTAATTAAGATTAAGTTGACTATGTATAAAAGTATAAAAAACACTATGGTCAAAATTCCTTTATAAATATTGTCGATTTTAATAATATCTGAAATAATTTTTATTGAGATTAAACAAAGAACAGAATTAATTAAATGAGTAAAAAAATCCTTCGCGAACAGTGACTTGTCTTTAATCTTTAATTTTACGTTAAGTACAATATAGCTGGCTAAAAAGAAAAAAATAAAACTAATGCTTGTACTTAATGCTAATCCATTCTGTTGTAAATCGACTAATATAAAATTAAGAATCAATTTCAGAAGCAGTCCGGATATTGTTATAATTAGAAGTAATTTGGCTTTGCCAATACTATAGAATATTTTATTAAAAACAGCATATACGGAATAAAAAGCAAGGCTTAAAGCATAAAATCTAAGTACATTAAAAGTTATACCTGTACTTTCTTCAACAAATTTTCCTCTCTCAAAAAATAGTCTTATTAAAGTATCACCGTAAAAAAACATTATAAAGGTCAGTGGTATAAAGATGAAGATATTCATCGAGATACTCTCATTGTAAATTTTTTCAATTTCGTCAAACGAAGATTCAATTATTGCTTT
>JGI20213J14113_1000178_pt1 | contig 14044 bp, 15 predicted proteins | sample WetSurMetagenome_3_FD_14113 | JGI IMG/M metagenome (IMG submission 14113) | reverse complement strand
AAAGATAAAGACATAAGTGCATAACCGAACAAACGAAGGGAGCCACCATGAGAGAAGAGAACGTTTTAGAAGAGGTAATAGATCTGGGAAAGCGGCAGGGAGTACTTTCTTACACTGATATATATAATGCCTTTCCTTCGGAATACGACACCGACGGCGAATTAGAAAATGTCCTGGACACTCTGCAGGATGTGGGGATTAAGGTTGTAGATACTTATGAAACCGACATGGAAGATGAAGAGGTACTGGAAGAACAGGAAAAATATGAAAAAGCTGAAGACCTTGTTCAGGCATATTTCCAGTCGCTGGGTGATATCCCTGTGCTTTCAAAAGATGAAGAAAAAGCCCTCGCGAGGACAATAGAGGAAGCGAACAATATTATTAAGCGAGTTGTTACGGTGTTGCCTTTATATAAGAGACTCGTGACAGAATTGGATCACAAACTGCAAAAAAGGGACCTCACTGATTCGGAAGAAAATACAGACGAAGCGCTGATGAAGAGTTTAAGAATCCTTGATAACCTCATGAGAGATGTAAAGACTTTAAAGGTCAATGCACGAGTTAAATCAGAAGTTGGAATCAGCATTGATGAATTAATAACAAAGCATGAAATGCTTGTTAAGGCGAAAAAACTTGTTTCAGAAGCAACGAATGAACTTATAACCCACAACCTAAGGCTGGTAGTGAACATCGCAAAACATTATGTCGGAAGAGGCCTCCCTCTCCCAGATCTTATTCAGGAGGGCAACATCGGGATGATGAAAGCAATAGAGAAATTTGATTATAAAAGAGGTTTCAAGTTCAGTACCTATGCGACATGGTGGATACGACAGGCTATCACAAGAGCGCTTATTGATCAGACCAAAACCATAAGGTTACCAGTCCATATAGTAGAGTTATATAACAAGGTCAGCACTGCTTCGAGGGAATTGACCCGGCAGCTTGGAAGGGAACCTTCAATAGCAGAGATAGCTCAAGAAGTAAAGGTTTCTGAAAAAAAAGTAGACGATGTTCTCAATGCAATCCAGGATCCGATAAACCTTCAGACACCTGTTGGGGATGAGGATACGACACTTGAGGATTTTATTGGCGACAACAGAGCTTCTCCATACGTTGATGCGGAAAGAAACAAGATAACAGAACAAATGATGAAAATCCTCCAAACTCTTGCTCCAAAAGAGGCGGAGGTAATAAGGATGAGATTTGGTATCGGAGTTGAAAGAGACCATACCCTTGAAGAAGTTGGACAATATCTGTCCATTACTCGCGAACGGGTGCGGCAGATAGAGGCAAAAGCCATGAGGAAACTGCAACATCCGACCAGGCTTAGGGCATTGCGGCTCTTGAATACGGCGTAATGATCATGACAAAAAGACGAGAGTGACTTATACATTAAATCTGAAATTGATTATGTCCCCGTCCTTCACTTCGTATGTTTTTCCTTCCAGCCTCAGAATACCTTTTTCTCTTGCAGCATGCATACTTCCGGCAGATATAAAATCTTCAAATGAAATTATCTCAGCCCTTATAAATCCCCTTTCAATGTCAGAATGGATTTTTCCGGCGGCAGCAAGAGCATGAGTATTTTTTCTGATCGTCCATGCCCTTACTTCATCTTCACCAACAGTCAGAAATGAGAGCAGGCCGAGGATTGCATAACAGGTATGTACCAGCTTATTCGATGCAGGTTCATCAATCCCGAGCTCATCAAGAAATGGCTTCTTCTCGTCGTCTGTCAGCTGTGAGATTTCCATCTCAATTTTTCCACATAATGTTAAAACAGGAAGTGATGGATAATTTATAGAGATCGACGAGAGGAAAATTTCTGGCTGTTGAGTTTTTAAATCCCTTTCATTGATATTCAGCACTGCAATCTCCGGCACAGCGGATAAAAACTGAAAAGCTCTCAATGCCTTAAGCTCTTCTTCGTTGAATTCGACGGCTCTTAAAGGAGTTTCTTTCATAAGAAAATCTTTGCATTTCAGCAATAACTTTCTTTCCGATTCATCAGGCTTCTTTCCGCGCCTTTTGCCGTCTTCCATCCTTTCAAGTCGTTTTTCAATAAGCTCAAGATCGCCAAAGATTAATTCGAGTTCTATCGTCCCTATATCCCTCAAAGGATCTGTGGTCCCGCCTGAATGAATAACCGAGTCGTCTTCAAATGCCCTTACAACATGGACTAAAGCGTCAGCATCTTTTATGAGATCAAAGACCTTCCTGTTTTGTTTCAGGTCGCCTTTTGTAAGTCCGACATAATCAATATATTCAATCGTAGCGTGTGTAGATTTTTTAGGTTTGAATATCTCTGAAAGCTTTTCGATCCTCGGGTCAGGTACTTTAACGATACCTATATTAGGATCCCCGGTAGTTGTCGAATATATTGTGGTCTCAATATCCTGACCGGTGAGGGCATTGAAGACCGTTGTCTTCCCTGAATTGGATAAACCTATAATCGCAACTTTCACTTTATTTTCCTTTCCGTAGAATTTAAAGCGGTATTATTTATGAACTTTTTGTGATATTCAGCGAGCTTTTATAAGACAAAACTATCGTATCTTGATAAATATATAATAAGTGTTATATTAAATATATACAATATTTAAATAAAATAACAGGAGGCAAAATGTTTTTAAAGAGCAAGAAGCAAAGAGCGTTTGTAACTGCAGCAAAAGCGGTGTTTATTTCGGGTCTGATAGTTTTATTCAACTGCGGAGTATTAACATGCTCTTTTGCAGGTGATGCAGCAATCTCTCAGCAGTCAATGGACATGTTATCAAAGATAGGTCAGGCGACTGCAGAGCTTGTTGGTGCAGTGAGACCTGCTGTAGTGAATATATCAATAACAAAGACAGTAAAGACACAGGGCGGTGCGAATCCATTCCTTGATGATCCTTTATTCAAAAGATTTTTCGGAGATCAATTCAAGATGCCGAAGGAACGTAAATCCGCAAACCTCGGATCAGGTGTAATTGTTGATCCGAGAGGGTATATCTTAACGGCAAACCATGTAATTCAGGGCGCAGATGAGATAAAGGTAACACTTTCGGACAAGCGGGAATTTAAAGGTAAGATTGTCGGCAGTGATGCTATGACAGATATAGGGATTATAAAAATAGATGCTGAGAGCCTTCCTACAATAAAGTGGGGAGACTCCGATACATTGAGAGTCGGTGAGACAGTGCTTGCGATCGGTAGTCCTTACGGCTTAAGTCAGACAGTGACCATGGGCATAGTCAGTGCAGTTGGAAGGGCTAATGTGGGTATTGCTGATTATGAAGATTTCATACAGACAGATGCTGCGATAAATCCCGGCAATTCGGGAGGAGCACTGGTGAACGTCAAAGGAGAGCTCGTCGGTATCAATACTGCCATTTTCAGCACAAGCGGAGGTTATCAGGGAATTGGTTTTGCTGTTCCGACTAATATGGCAAAGACAGTTATGGAAAGCCTGATAACAAAAGGAAAGGTGACAAGAGGATGGCTTGGAGTGACGATACAGGGCTTAACGCCGGATCTTGCAAAACAGTTCAATCTCAAAGAGGAAAAAGGAGTTCTCGTCGGGGACGTCGTTGAGGGAGGCCCTGCAGAAAAAGCAGGCTTGCAGAGGGGTGATGTAATAGTAGAGTTTGAGGGGAAAAAGATAGAAGAACCAACTCAATTGCGCAACATGGTTGCCAATACCCCGCCTAACAAGGAAATAAGCCTGAAGATTATCAGGGAAAACACCACAGAAATAAAGAAGGCTACCATAAGTGAATTGCCCGCAGATATGCAGAAATCCTTAAAGGCCGAATATAACAACCTTTTGAATGGAGTATCTGTACAGGAGCTGACACCTGAAATGTCCGGTAAGCTCAGGCTTCCCAAGAAACTGAAAGGGGTGATTGTTTCAGATGTCGACGAGGATAGTCCTGCTGCCATGATGCTTCTTCAGGGAGATGTAATACAGGAGATAAACAGACAGAAGATAACCACTGTCATGGAATATGAGAAAGTTGTCTCCAGAATAAAACCGGGAAGCGATATCCTGCTCCTTGTATTCAGAGGCGGATCATCTCTCTTCATTACCCTTTCGGACAAATAACAGTTCATTAGATCAAGGGGCGGACATATAAAGTTCGCCCCTTTCACATCTTACTTGACAAATACCAAGGCTTTATAAGTAAATAATTAAAAAAATCAGCACATTTGGGGGGATATCATGGCCGATCCATATGTTTTGGAAAGCGGCTCGGAGATTGCTGTTATAGGCGGTGGTCCCACAGGATCGTTCTTCAGCATCTTTGCGCTAAAGATGGCAAAGATGATCGGAAAAGAAATTAATCTCACTATCTATGAACCCAAGGATTTTACAAAAGACGGCCCCATTGGTTGTAACAGATGCGGTGGTATAATCTCTGAACTGCTTGTCCAGACATTGGCTGTTGAAGGTATTAATCTTCCCGAGACACTTGTACAAAGGGGTATCAATTCCTACAGGCTTTACACGGATCATGGAAATGTATTTATTGAAACACCGTCTCATGAAAAAACCATAGCTACAGTATACAGAGGTGGAGGACCGAAGGGGATAATCGGAAAGGATAAGGAAAGCTTTGACAGGTTCCTCCTTGATCTGGCAGTCGGTGAAGGAGCAATTCATAATCCCATAAAGATTGATAGGATCGAATATAACAATATACGGCCCGTCCTGTATGCTAAGGGCCAGAAGATCCAGGAACCTGATCTTGTAGTTGGGGCTATAGGTGTAAAAAGCCAGACATACAAAATATTCGAGGATATGGGGTTCGGATACAGAAGGCCGGAGACTGTTACAGCGGCAATTGCAGAGATCAGTATGCACGGGAGCGCCATATCAGAATATTTTGGAAACTCAGTTCATCTGTTTCTTCTGCCTATCAAAGGCGTAAAATTTGCAGCAATGATTCCCAAAGGCACTTATATAACGGTTTGTATATTAGGCAAGGATATTGTCATGGACACAGTTAACAATTTCCTCGATAACAGGGTTGTAAAATCGATTCTGCCAAAAACAGAAACCTATGCGATCAATTGCAGGTGTTTACCTAAAATGAATGTGAGAGCGCCGAAAATTCCATTCAATCACAGGGTAATCTTATGTGGCGATGCAGGATCAACAAGGCTCTTTAAGGATGGGCTCGGCGCTGCTTATATTATGGGTAAGGCTGCTGCAAAAACTGCTGTATTTCATGGTGTGAGTAAACAGCATTTTCAGAAAGAATATTATCCTGTCTACAGAAATATTATCATTGATAATAAGTTTGGAAAATTTCTCTTTGCAGTAACAGATACATTCAAGGTTCATAAAGTATTAAATAAAAGCATGTTCAGAGTTGTTCAGAAAGAACAACTTGAGCCATCCTCCCAGAAGATACTGAGCTCTGTTCTCTGGGATATGTTTACCGGAAACGAACTGTACAGAGACATATTTCGCAGGGCAATAAATTTACCATTGTTTTTTGATATGTTTAAGGGATGTCTCCGGATATAATAGTGGTGCAATATGAAAGACGGTGAACTCGGTAAAGTTTATTCTGAAGGGGAGCTTATCTTCAAAGAGGGCGATGAAGGCGATAGGATGTATGTTGTCCAGTCAGGCAGGGTGCAAATAACAAAAAATACCTCCTCAGGAGACCTGACGATCGCTATCCTCGGCAGTGGTGAAATCTTTGGGGAAATGGCATTATTCGACAGGCTGCCCCGTTCAGCAACTGCGAGAGCCCTGGATGAAGCGAGGATTTTAGGCATAGACAAGAAAAAACTTTTTCAGACAATAGACAGAGACCCAACGCTGGTCTTTAAAACACTCGATTCTATGAGCAGGAGAATAAGAAGGCTCGATGAAGAGTTTGCAAAACTGAGAAAAAGCAAGTTGGATATCCTGCAGATCTTTGTCAATGTTGATGAGACATGTAATTTTATTCTGGAAGAAGCAAAGAATTTCATTAAAGCTGACAACGGATCGATCATGATTTACAGCGATGAAGAAAAAGCCCTGCTAATTAAGGCTGCTTTTGGAACAGAATGGAATCCAAAGACAAAGCTGAATGCAGGAGAAGGGATAGCCGGGGACGTTCTGAAAACCGGCCGGGCAGAACTAATCAATAATGTTTCAATGGATCCAAGATACAAAAAAGGGTCAGCAGACATTAATTCTGTCCTCTGCGTTCCCATCAAAGGGAAGAACAGACATTTTGGAGTAATAAATATGAGCAGGATTTCAGAAAACCTGTTCACCATTGAAGATTTAAAATTATTACGATTTATAGCCTTGTATGCTTCTATAGCAATCGAAAACGCAATGAATTTTACCAGCCTCAGAAACTTTACCGATGAAGTTCTTAAGCACGCTACCATGCTGGATATTTTGTGATGATATTTATACAGACCTGAACAGCTGCTTTTACTGTTCAGATATGTCCTAAATAAGGGGTATTGATATTGCCGGTTGATATTTATAAAATAGCTAAATATGAAAATAAAGGTTATAGGCTGTTCGGGAGCTGAATTGCCGGGACATAATGCACCCGGGTTTCTACTCGATGACGAAATACTTTTTGATGCAGGTAGCATCACCAGCATCCTTGATGAACAGGCACAGATGAAGATAAAGAGCATTTTCATTACCCATGCTCATCTTGATCATATCCGGAGCATCCCGTTCCTTGCTGATAATATCATAGTTGGTAAAAAGAAGCAGCAGATTACAATCTTCAGTATCACACCTGTTATTAAAACGATCAAAAAACATCTATTTAACAGCGCTGTATGGCCGGACTTCACGATAATCCCGAATCCTGACAATGCTATACTCAACCTGCTGGGGTTGAAGGTTGACAGGGGAATTGCCATAGACGGATATACGATTACCCCCCATAAAGTAAATCATACGGTCCCGGCAGTCGGCTATCTGGTTGAGGACAAAAACGGTAAGCGGTTCTTCTATACCGGCGATACAGGGCCATGTCCGAAGACATGGGAAAAGATGAAGAACAAACAGATCCACTGTCTTATTATCGATGTATCTTTTCCGAACAGCATGAATGAGCTTGCGTTAACGACAGGACATCTGACCCCGGAGTTATTGAAAAAAGAGCTCATGACGATGAAACACATGCCCGAACGCATCTACATCACGCATCCAAAACCGCAGTATTTTAAAGCTATAGGCTGTCAGATCGAGAGGCTGAAGATAAATAACATCAGGCTTCTGCACGACGGAGATACGCTTACCGTCTGATAATATCCGATATGCCTTCATGACCGGACCTCCGCTAAAGAACAACACTAATGACAACTATTACTTTTTGATAAGAGTCTTTTAAAGGAGGTGAGTTATGGTATAATTCTTTTGCTATGAACATTAAGAAATTCGTCAGACCGAATGTGTATTCTTTGACAGCTTACTCTGCAAAGGATATCCCCTGCAAAGTGAAACTTGACGCCAATGAGAGCCCTTATGGGTTTACGGATGTATTCAAGATAGTGAAGTCTCTAAAGACGAACAGATACCCTGATCCTGAAGCAAGAGGCCTAAGGGAACTTATTGCAAAGGAATTAAGAGTAAAGTCTGAGAATATCCTTCAGGGGAATGGGTCTGATGAATTGATTTATCAGCTTATTACCACATTTGGTGGGCCTGTCCTTTATCCGGTTCCTACTTTTTCAATGTATGGCATAATCTCTCAGGCACTCGGGGAAAAAAGGATTGCGATTCCGCTCAATGAAGAATTCGACCTTGATAGTCAGAATATACTCCTTAGAATAAGGAGAGAAAAACCGAGGCTGATCTTTTTAAGCACACCTAATAATCCGACCGGCAACTGTTTTTCCTCAGAAAAGATACTGATGATTATCGAGGCAAGCTCATCAACATCTCTTGTTGTGGTTGATGAGGCATATCAACCGTTCGCGAGTGAAAGAGGTTTTATTCCTTTTGTTAATGATTATGAAAACCTTATCATCATGAGGACCTTAAGCAAGATAGGGCTTGCAGGTCTGCGGGTGGGTTTCCTGATAGCAAGGGAAGAAATAATCAATGAGGTCAATAAGGTGAGGCTTCCATTCAATCTCAATTCCTTTTCACAGGCAATTGCTGCTGAGGTTATTAAAAAGAAGACATTATTGAAAGGCTATATAAAATCAATCATTTCAGAGAGGGATAAGCTGTTTAAAGAACTTTCAAAAATAAAGCGCATAAGGCCATATCCATCCGAGGCAAATTTTATTTTATTCAGAGTCAATGACCCTGATACGGTTTACAATAACCTTCTCGGGATGGGAGTGCTTGTAAGAAACATGAAAGGTATTATTGATGGTTGTCTCAGGGTGACTGTTGGTACCCCGCAGGAAAATAGACTATTCCTAAAGGCATTGAAGGATAGTTAAAAAACACGAGGTTTAAATGAGAATTGCTAAGGTAGAGAGAAAAACAAAAGAGACGGATATCAGGCTGAGTATAAATCTTGATGGTGAGGGTAAATATGCTATAGACACTTCCATCCCGTTCCTTGATCATATGCTTTCATTAATGAGCAAGCATGGGCTTCTTGATATGAAGATAAAAGCAAAGGGAGATATAGATATCGACTTTCATCACACTGTTGAAGACATAGGCATAGTGCTTGGCAAGGCAATGAAAGAGGCGCTCGGAAATATGCAGGGGATTACAAGATATGGTCAGGCTTCCGTTCCTATGGATGAGGCGCTTGCCATGGTAAGTATCGATATAAGCGGAAGACCTTATCTGGTGTATAAAGTCGAGATACCGAAGAAGAGCAAGATAAAGAATTTTGACCCTGATCTTATCGAAGACTTTCTTCAGGCATTTGCGAGCAACAGCAGTATAACCCTCCATGTTATAACTCCCTATGGCAGAAATACACATCACATAATAGAAGCCATATTCAAGGCTTTAGGCAGAGCGATCAGACAGGCGGTAGCTATTGATCCGAAAGTTAAGGGCGTGCCGTCAACAAAAAAGGTGTTGGGTTAAGTAATTCCATTAGTTGTTTAAAACAAGGGCAGATATGCTGAAAAACCTCTGTAATGCAATTGGATGATATCTTATGAAGATAGCAATAACAGGGAAGGGCGGTGTTGGCAAGACTACGCTTGCATCTTTGCTGGCCCATATTTATGCAGAAGAAGGTAAAAGGGTTATTGCTGTTGATGCCGACCCTGACGCAAACCTTGCATCTGCCCTCGGTATCCCATGGGAAGAGGCAGAAAAAATCAGACCGATAGCAGATATGGCCGATCTTATAGAGGAAAGGACAGGGGCAAGGCCGGGAGAAGCGGGCGGAATATATAAACTGAATCCAAAGGTAGATGACCTTCCTGAAGGCATAGGCTATCGGCTGAAGGGGATTACTCTTCTGACGATGGGTAAGTTAAAGGCTGCGGCATCAGGGTGTTATTGCCCGGAAAACGTACTCTTGCGCAGCCTGCTAAAACATCTTATCGTTGACAGGAGCGAAGTGGTTATTCTTGACATGGAGGCAGGCATAGAACATCTCACAAGGGGGACGGCAGAGTCTGTTGATATATTTATAGTGGTTGTTGAGCCAGGCCAGAGGAGTCTGCAGACAGCAAAAACAGTTTTTGAAATGGCAAACGGTCTTGGCGTACGTAAAGTATTTGTCGTTGCAAATAAGGTAAGAGGGCCTGAAGATATCTCCTTTATAAAGGATAATATAAAAGGGATTGAATTCCTCGGGTCAATTGCATTTAATCATGCCATTATGGAAGCTGATATGAAAGGCTCTTCCCCGTATCTCTATTCAACCGAAACAGTGAATGCAGTGAGGGATTTAAAGAAAAATATGGAGAAAGAGTTGTAGTTCAGACTATGAAAATAGAAAAGATATTGGCCGGCATTGATTTTGGAAGAGATTCAGAGAGCGTGCTTGCGTATGCTACTTATTTCGCAAAGATATTTGGTTCGACTGTTAATCTCCTCTATGTAATAGACTATCTCACAACGCCACCGGCGTATCTCACTCCATATATAGATGAAGAAAAAAAGATTGCGGAGAAAAAGTTTGAGGAACTGAAAAAGCAATTGAGTGATAGNATAGAGGCATCAATTCAAAGACTGAAATTATTGTTGGAAGACTTCAGGAATCATTTGAAGCAGCAACGAAGAAAAAACATGCGGATATGCTTGTCCTCAGTTTTATGTCGCATGCATTGAGGAGGAGCAGTTCTGAAAAACTTATTAAAAGCCTGCAACTGCCAATGCTTGTTGTACGGGGTGAAAAGTCAGAGACTTCAAAAAACAGTGCCATACAAATCAGGAAAATCCTCTGTCCAACCGATTTTTCTGATATGTCAGGGAAGGCATTGAAAGTAGCCCGGGAATTGAAGGAGATTTTTTCTTCAAAACTTGATGTAATACACGTTTCTCCAGACTATGAAATAGCGAAGATAATGCCGCTTGAACACAAAGAAGAAGCAATTCAGGAAGTGCACGAAAGGGCAAAAAATAAACTCGATGAGTTTCTCCATAATCATGCAATCCAGGAAAAAGGGATTATATACGAAGGAGAGCCTGAAAGAAAGATAGTTGCATTTTCCGGAGAAAATGATATTGACCTGATAGTTATCGCTCCCCGGGGATTAGGTCTAATCAAGGGTATGCTCATAGGGAGTGTTACTGATGCCATCCTGAAAACGTCTCCCTGCCCGGTACTTGTAGTACACTGATGTTTGGCGATATTGTTTTCCTTCTCACAGGCCTTTTCCTGATACTTCTGTCTGCAGAGAGCTTTACAAATGGCATAGAAACACTCGGCAGAAAATATTCCTTTTCTCAGGCGGTTGTCGGAAGTTTATTTGCTGCAGTTGGAACTGCACTGCCCGAGACGATACTGCCCATAGTAGCCATATTGTTTTATAGCGGCGAGTCAGCCAAAGATATAGGTGTGGGTGCAATACTCGGCGCTCCGTTTATGTTATCCACACTGGCATTTTTTCTTATAGGTATAACGGTATTAGTATCGCATATAAAAAAGAGACGCAAATTCGAGATTAAGATCGAGACGCATTCCACAAAACGCGATTTAATCTTTTTTTTGCCCATGTATTCCGTCGCGGTAATAATGCCGCTTATAATCGGACAGTCTTTTTCCATATGGATAGCCATACTGCTTATCATAGGCTATTTTTACTACGCATACAGGACATTCAGAGGTGAAAGCGGAGATATCGAACATTCGGAGGAGATGTATCTCTGTAAAATATTGAGAAAACTAAAGCTTATGAATACAGCAGAACCCCATCTGATACTGATAGTAATCCAGATAGCCGGTTCTTTGATCATTATGATAACGGGAGCTCATGAATTTGTTAAGAGCCTCGAGCATGTCTCGGTACGATTCGGTATGAATCCGCTCCTCTTTGCCCTTATGCTTGCGCCTGTTGCAACTGAGCTTCCTGAAAAAGTCAACAGTATTACATGGACATGGAAAGGAAGGGATACCCTTGCTCTCGGAAATATAACAGGCGCCATGGTTTTTCAGTCAACATTTCCTGTTACTGTAGGATTATTATTCACAGAATGGAAACTCACCGGAATGGCTCTTTTTTCAGCCGTAATAGCGCTTATATCAGCATCGGTGGTTCTCATGGAAATATTTTTCAGAAAACGACTTACACCATATTCAATGCTTTTCGGGGGAGTATTATATCTTATATATGCGGTTGTTTTAATTGCAGGTAGAATCTGATGAAAAAAGCCATAAGAGATGAAGTTCTCGAAAAAAGGGATCGGATTCCTCATGCTATAAAAGCAGAAAAAAATATGCTTATCAGAAATTCGCTTTACACTCTGCCTGAATTTCTTGATGCGAAAAAAATACTTTTCTATGCGTCATTCAGGTCAGAAGTAGAGACGCACAGCATGATAAAGCAGGCACTTAAAGCAGGTAAGAGTGTTGTACTTCCCAAGGTTTACAAAGAAGGGCACAGGCTTCTGCTCTATGAATTAAAAGATCTGAGGGAATTGAATGCGGGCTTTATGGGAATACCTGAACCGTTCGTGCCGGATGAAAGGATTATTGCCATTGATGATATCGATCTTGCTATTGTACCGGGGGCAGCGTTTGATTATTCAGGCAACAGGCTTGGGTACGGAGCTGGATATTATGATTCCCTGCTTGCAGAGAGAAAAAGAAAAATGCTGGTAATCGCCCTTGCGTATGAAGAACAGATAGTAGATTCAATCCCTCCAGAAGAACATGACGTTCAGGTGGATATGATTGTTACTGATAAGAGGGTGATAAGAATAAGCTGAATATACTCTCTGACAATGACAGGAATTCAAGATAATCTTTAGTCTGCCCTGATGCATTACTGAAAAGATTCTTATGAGTTTTGACATATAAATATCGCAAATGCTAAAATGTGCCAAATTTATCATGTTTAGTATAAAATTGATATGGACTTAAAGAAGATCGAAAAAGGCGTAAGGATGATCCTCGAAGGCATCGGCGAAGATCCCGAACGTTCAGGGATTAAAGAGACACCTGAACGTGTAGCAAGAATGTATGAAGAGATTTTTTCAGGTCTTGAAACACCCACTGAAGAGCTCCTTAAAGCAATCGAAGGTGAAACCCATGACGAATTGGTGCTTTTAAAAGATATTCCTTTTTATTCCGTATGCGAGCATCATATGATACCTTTTATCGGAAAGGTTCATGTGGCTTATATACCATCAGGCGGTAAAATTGTAGGCCTGAGCGAGATTGTCAAAGCAGTTGAGGTGCTTGCCAAAAGATTGCAGGTTCAGGAACGCTTAACTACACAACTTGCTGATTTAATAATGAACAAGCTGAAACCTAAAGGCGCTATGGTCATTGTTGACGCGGAACATCTGTGCATAAGCATGAGAGGTGTTAAAAAGCCTGGAACGCGCACAGTCACATCAGCTGTCAGGGGTATTTTCAGGAGCAAACAATCCACAAGAGATGAATTGCTGGAACTGATCAAGAAAAGAGATTAGTTCCTGCAAGTCATAAACCTAATTAAGAAAGGGGTAAGAACAATGTCAGCTACACTTATCAAAGGATCAGAAATATCCAAACAAATTAAAGAAGAACTTAAAGTAGATATATCTAACTTAAAAGAAAATAACAATATTATACCCGGACTTGCTACTGTTCTTGTAGGAGAAGACGAGGCATCAAAAGTATATGTTGGCGCCAAGGAAAAAACTTGCAAGGAACTCGGAATCTATTCTGAACGTATGGATATCCCTGCGGCTACAACTGAAACGGAACTTTTAGCTATTATCGAAAGGCTTAATAAAGACCCGAAAATTCATGGCATACTTGTGCAATTGCCCCTGCCAAAACATATCGATGAAAAGAAAATTCTGTATGCAATAGATCCTGCGAAAGACGTGGATGCCTTCCATCCGGTCAACGTAGGGAAATTGATGCTCGGAGTGCCTGATTATCTTCCATGTACGCCACACGGCATACAGCAGCTATTGGTAAGATCAGGCATAGAAACAGACGGCGCTGAAGTTGTTGTTGTTGGAAGAAGCAATATTGTTGGGAAGCCAATAGCTAATATGATGATACAGAGAAGCAGGAAGGGCGCTAATGCAACGGTTACTATCTGCCATACAGGCACAAAAGATATGGTATCCCACACCAGAAGGGCAGACATTTTGATCGTTGCTACAGGCAAGCCGAAAACAGTAACCGGCGATATGGTAAAAGAAGGGGTTGTGGTAATTGACGTGGGAGTGAACAGGCTTGAAACCGGGTTAGTAGGAGATGTTGATTTTGATTCAGTAAAAGAAAAAGCAAAGGCAATTACTCCGGTACCTGGTGGAGTAGGTCCAATGACCATAGCTATGCTTATGTACAATACAGTGAAATCTGCAAAATTGCATGCAGGCATATAAGGCAATTAGACTTAGTTTATAAACTTTCTTTCATTTAGAGACTCTGATTAATGTTCTCAGTTAAGAGGGTTTTATAACATGAGCAAGATGACTCTCCCGCCGTGTCAG
>JGI20213J14113_1000173_pt1 | contig 14171 bp, 8 predicted proteins | sample WetSurMetagenome_3_FD_14113 | JGI IMG/M metagenome (IMG submission 14113) | reverse complement strand
TATGAAGAAAGACTTTTTTTTTTTTTAAATGCAACAGAAAAGAATAAAATTCGTCCTTAATTTAAGTTTATAATTCGGACCATGATAAGAAACATATGCCGCCTTGCGTGGCGTAATGTATTTAAGAATAAGGTTTTCGCATTTCTGAATATTTCGGGGCTTGCAGCCGGATTTACCGCTTCACTTCTGATTCTACTCTGGATTCAGGATGAGTTGAGCTTTGAAAAGTTTAATGTTAACGCTGAAAATATTTACAGGGTTGAAGAAGACCAGTTCTATTCTGGCGAACGTTATCATGTTACCGTGACACCTCACCCGAGCGGACCGGTGTGGAAGGAAAAGATTCCGGAAATCAAGGAACAGACACGAATAAACAGGCTTCCACGTATTTTATTCAGGCAGAATGACAAAGTTTTTTTTGAATCTTCAATAATTGCGGCTGATTCTGGTCTTTTTAAAGTATTCACCATGCCTCTCGTTTTGGGTGATCCCGAGACTGCTCTTTCTTCACCCCACTCGATAGTCTTGACTGAAAAACTGGCAGCAAAGTATTTCGGAGAATCAAATCCAATTGGCAAAACCCTCAATCTCGAGAATAAATACCAGTTTATGATAACAGGAGTAATGAAAGACCTCCCAAAGAACTCTATGTTCACATTTGAAGGTGTTCTTCCTTATTCATTTCTGTCTGAGATAGGTGCTATCAGCAACTCATGGGGAAATAATTCAATTCTTACATTCGTACTCTGCGAAAAAGGTATTGATATTGATGCAGTAAATAAGAAACTGACTGACGTGGTTCGTGAAAATCTGCCTGAAACAACAACAAAATATCTCCTCTTCCCGCTTCTTGATATTCATCTTCATTCGCAGTTTGGCTTTGAAATAAGCAAAGGCCCTATAATTGTAATTTACATCTTCACTCTTATTGCTGTATTTGTCCTTCTTATTGCATGCTTTAATTTTATTAATCTTTCAACGGCCAAAGCCACAGGCCGTTCAAAGGAAATAGCGATCAAAAAGGTGGCTGGTGGTGATCAGAAGATCATGATAATTCAATTCATGGTTGAATCTCTCTTCCTTGTATTTATAGCATTGATTGTAGCTTTTATCCTTATGGGACTTTTACTTCCTTTGTTTAACAATACTTCCGGTAAGAATTTCATACTTTCCGACCTCTTTAATAGAAGGTTCATTATTAGTCTATTAGCTGTTGGATCTTTAACAGGCATTATAGCAGGTTTATATCCTGCTCTGTACCTGGCCTCTTTTAATCCGGTTTCAATCTTAAAAGGAGAAACTGTTTCCGCCAAAGGTAACGGGAAACTGCGGCAAATTCTGGTTATAACTCAGTTTTCACTTTCAGTACTTATTGCAGTTGCCTCAGTTTTTATGTATCTGCAGCTTAAACACCTTCAAAATAAAGATCTGGGATTTGATAAGAAAAACCTATTGTGTATACCTCTTGCTGATGGCATGAAACCAAAATATTATTCCCTTAAGAATGAGCTTCTTAAGGAATCTCTTATCGAAGGGGTTACGGCTTCAAGAAGCAATCCCGTAAGGATTGGGAGCAATTCTGGTGGAGCCGAATGGGAGGGAAAGGATCCCGAAAAACACGTCCTGATAGGAACTAATGCGGTTGATTATGATTATCTCGAGACAATGAAAATGGAACTGGCATCAGGCCGGAATTTCTCAAGGGAATATTTATCTGATCTAGTAAAAGACACTACAGGTAATTTTCTGGTTAATGAGGAAGTTGTAAAGATCATGGGTGTTGATGATGCTGTGGGTAAAAGTTTTAACTTTATGGGTTTACGAGGCCGGATTGTGGGAGTTATGAAGAATTTTAATTTTAAAGGGGCTGACCAGCCGATTGAACCTATTGCCTTTGCATTGACCGATCCAGCTTTTCTGAGTTATATTCTGATCAGGCTTGCTCCAGGAAATACTCCGGCTGCACTTGAGACTGTTAAAAATGTCTGGAGTAAAATAATTCCTGAATACCCGTTCGACTATTTCTTTATTGATGAGGATTATGATAATCTCTTCAGATCTCAGCTTCGACTTACAGATTTATTGAAATACTTCACCATACTAGCAGTAATTATAGCTTGTCTTGGGCTTTATGGATTGTCAGCATATTCAACTGAAAGACGGACAAACGAAATCGGGATCAGGAAAGTGATGGGTGCAACCACTCCATCGATTCTCTATTCAATGGTCAGGGAATTCCTTCTTCTTATCACTATTTCTCTGATTGTCGCACTACCAGCAGGTTGGATAATTGTCTCAAATCTTCTTAAACAATTTGCGAACCGGATTGAAATAAATATTTCTGTTTTTGTGATTATTGCTGCTGGTACCCTGATCATCGCTCTGGCAACAATCATCTTCCAGGCAGTGAAAGCATCATTGATTAATCCTGCATTAGCACTTAAATCTGAATAATCCTTAAAACCACATCAATATGTTAAACAATCTCATCAGATACAGCTTAAGATCATTCAAACGTCAGCGATCATACATAATAATAAATATTCTTGGTCTTTCTATAGGAATTGCCTGTAGTCTGTTGATTGCTATTTATGTTGTAAATGAGGCCAACTACGACAGGTTCAATATCAAGAAAGACAGGATTTACAGGCTTGTTCTGAACGGTAAAATGAGCGGGCAGGAGTTTATAGGAGCCTATACATGTGCACCTATCGGACCGACGATGCTAAGAGAGTTTCCGGAAGTGGAGGACTATCTCAGGATGACCGGACGCGGACCCACAGTTGTGGAATACGAGGATCAGACTTTTGCTGATGATCATGTTATTGAAGCAGACTCAACTTTTTTTAACTTTTTCACTATCTCTTTGTTAAAGGGAGATCCGAGGAATGTGCTTAATGCTCCAAGGAGAGCTGTTCTCTCTGAATCGACGGCAAAAAGGATTTTCGGAAATGAAGACCCAATAGATAAAGCAATCAAGATAGGCAACGATACAGCAAGGTACATAATTTCCGGTATAATGGCAGATGTACCCGAGAACTCCCATTTTGAAGCAAGTATCCTGACTTCATTTATGACCAATCCACGATCGCAGAATCCTATCTGGCTGAGCAATAGTTTCAGTACTTATCTATTGTTAAAACCTAACTCTGATTATAAAACAGTTGATGAGAAGATTCCTGCCATGCTTGAGAAATATGTCGGTCCTGAAGTTCAGCGGTTGATGGGCATTTCGATCGAGGAATTTATGGCCCAGGGCAACAAATACAGTTTTTTTCTTCAGAACCTTAAGGATATACACCTCGACCCATCTATCCAGCAGGAATTCAAAGATGCAAGTGACCCTAAATATCTTGTGATATTTGGAAGCATTTCAATACTTATTATTCTTATTGCAGCGATCAATTTCATGAATCTGGCTACAGCCCAGGCGACAAAAAGGGCTAAGGAGGTTGGGATCAAGAAGCTTGGAGGATCGACCAGGGGAATGCTTATAACGCAATTCCTTGGGGAATCATTCATTCTGGCTTTAATCTCCCTGATGCTTGCCATTATACTCATATGGATCACTCTTCCATACTTCAACAACCTGCTTGGCACACATCTGGAGCTGAATCTTTTAGGGAAATGGTACACTATTCCGGCTTTGCTCCTGTTCACCCTTTTNGTTGGATTTCTTTCAGGAAGTTATCCGGCTCTTTTCCTGTCCTCCTTTAATCCAGTGGAAGTTCTTAAAGGAAGCGTAAAGGGAGCTATGCAGAATGGCAGGTTGCGAAGAGTGCTTGTAGTATTCCAGTTCACCGTATCAATACTTCTGATTACTGGAACACTTGTGATGTACCGGCAGATATTTTTTATGCTTAACAAAGATGTGGGTTTCAATAAGGAACAGCTGCTGGTAATTAACAGGGCCCAGGCTCTTGAAAAAAGGGTTGATGCATTTAAAGAGGCAGTTAAAGGAATCCCGGGTGTCGTAAATATTGCCAGCTCAACTGCAGTCCCCGGGCGTAATAACAACCTTAACGGCTATGGGATTGAGGGAAGAAAGGATGAATCTTTTTTAATACAATCCAGCTGGGTTGACTATGATTATATTGATACTTATGGCATGACTCTTACAGCGGGACGCAGTTTTGATAAATCATACCCTACAGATTCACTTGCTTGCATTATCAATGAAAGTACTGCGAAGAATTTCGGAATAACCGATTTAGCCAGCACACGATTCATGCAACCGCAGGAATCGGGCAATTTCAGATATTTACAGGTGATCGGTATTGTAAAAAACTTCAATTTTCAATCACTTCGAAATCCGATCCAGCCATATATCTTCTGTTTTAAGGGAAAAGATGACTTCTGGGGATATATAACTGTAAAACTTCGTCCTCAAAATTATCAGCAGACAATAAGCGAGATTGAAAAACAATGGAAGGAGTTTACCTCAAATGATCCGATGCAATATTATTTTGTTGATGAAGATTTTGAGGAGATGTACAAGCAAGAAAAACAAAATGCTCAGCTGGCTGTCATATTTTCCATACTTGCAATCTTCATTGCAGCACTTGGACTGTTTGGATTAACTTCATTTACAGTTGAACAGCGTACAAAGGAAATCGGTGTAAGAAAGGCGATGGGATCATCTGTTTCAGGAATATATCTAGTTGTATCAAGAGAAGTTTTTATTCTTGTTGCAATCTCTGCTCTTATCGCATGGCCGCTTATTTACTTCATCATAAGCAAGTGGCTTGAAAACTTTTACTTCAGGATAAATCCTGGAGTATTCAGCTTCCTGACAGGTCTTGTTATTGCCATCGCAATTGCCACTCTGACAATCAGCTATCGCATTCTAAAAGCAGCCAGGGTGAATCCTGCTCAGTCGCTTAAGTATGAATAGAAACTTATATAATCAGGATTAGAAATAATCGCTTGAAAAGAATTAATCAAATAAAAGTACAGGTCATCCCTAAACCTAATTATTATGTTACGTAATCTCATCAAGCATAGCTTAAGCTCATTTAAAAGACAGCGTGCATACATTATTATAAATATACTTGGTTTATCTATTGGTATTGCCTGTAGTCTGCTCATTGCCATTTTTGTAATAAACGAGGCAAGTTATGATAAGTTTAACACCAAAAAAGACAGGATTTTCAGATTAATCCTTAATGGGAAAATCGGAGGACAGGAAATTACCGGATGCAGCACTCCTGCAGTTATGGGGCCAACAATGGCAAAGGAGTTCCCCGAAATTGAAGATTGTCTCAGAATGTCCGGATGGGGTCCTACTGTTGTCGAATATAATAAGCAGGTTTTTACAGAGGAGCATATGGTTGAGGCAGATTCCTCTTTTTTCAACTTTTTCTCAATCCCTGTCCTTAAAGGTGACCCTGCAAATCTTCTAAATGCACCTAAAAAAGTGGTATTATCAAAATCTACGGCGAGAAAAATATTTGGCGAAGAAAATCCTATCGACAAACCTATTAAGATAGGATCTGACACTGTTAAATATACTGTTTCAGGAGTTATGGATGACGTACCTGGCAATTCTCATTTTGAGGCAAATATGGTCGGATCTTTTATGACCAACCGGAGATCGAGCGATCCAACCTGGCTGAATAACAGTTTCGCCACCTATCTTTTGTTAAAACCAAATTCAAGCTATAAGACTGTTGATGAGAAAATTCCAGAGTTGCTCAGGAAATATGTAGGTCCAGAAATTCAGAAGTACATGGGTGTCACCCTGGAAGACTTTCTCGCTCAGGGAAATAAGTACAGGTACTTTCTTCAGAACCTGACCGATGCCCACCTAGATCCATCAATACAGCAGGAGTTTAAAGCTGCAAGCGATCCGAAGTACCTACTTATATTTGGCAGTGTAGCAATACTTATTGTTCTGATTGCAGCTGTTAATTTTATGAATCTTTCAACTGCACAGGCTTCCAGGAGAGCAAAAGAAGTGGGCATTAAAAAGATTTCCGGATCAACAAGAGGCATGCTTATAATCCAGTTTCTTTCAGAATCATTTATACTCTCCCTAATTGCATTGTTTTTCGCTATTGTTTTAATAAAAATCACTCTTCCATATTTTAATGATCTACTTGATACCAATCTAACTCTGGGACTTTTCAGAAACTGGTATACAATACCAGGTCTTATCATTTTTACTATGATCGTAGGATTTCTTTCAGGTAGTTATCCTGCTCTTTTCCTCTCATCTTTCAATCCCTATGAAGTTCTTAAGGGGAGCGTGAGGAACAGTAAGAATAACGGAAGGCTCCGACGCATCCTTGTTGTTTTTCAGTTTGCTGTATCGATACTTCTCATTATTGGCACCCTGATAATGTACAGGCAGATTAATTACATGATCAACAAAGATGTTGGTTTCAACAAAGAACAGGTAATTGTTATCAACAGGGCAGAAGCCGTCGGTGGGAAAATGAAATCCTTCAAAGAGACAGTAAAAAATATTCCGGGGGTTGTCAATATATCAAGCTCTACTGCTGTTCCTGGCCGGATAAACAATAATAATGGTTATATGATTGAAGGCAGAAAAGATGAAACATTTCTGGCAGTAACCAACTGGGCTGATTATAACTTTTTGGAAACTTATGGAATGACTCTTGTTTCGGGAAGAGATTTTAATGAATCATATTCTTCTGATCAGCAGGCGTGTATAGTTAATGAGACAGCCAAAAAAGATTTCAATATCACAGATATCGAAAAAGTACGATTCATGAATCCTGACGAATCAGGTAAAATTGTATATATACCTATTATAGGAGTTGTGAAAAACTTTAATTTTGAATCTCTTCGAAATCCCATAGGTCCATATTTAATCAGGTTTCAGAATGAAGGTATGCTTTGGGGTTATATTTCGGTCAGGTTATCGCCGCAAAATATCTCAAAGACAATCAGCGAAATTGAAAAGGTCTGGAAGGAGTATGTATCAAACAATCCTTTACAGTATTACTTTGTGGATGAGGATTTTGAACAGATGTATATTCAGGAAAAGCAGAATGCTCAGATGGCAGTCATCTTTTCAATTCTTGCAATATTTGTAGCATCTATAGGGCTTTTCGGGCTAACCTCTTTTACTGTTGAGCAGAGAACCAAAGAGATCGGAGTAAGAAAGGCAATGGGTTCATCTGTGGGTGAAATATACTTTGTGATTTCAAGGGAAGTACTCATACTCGTTTCAATTTCAGCCTTGATTGCATGGCCATTAATTTATTATATTGCAGGGAATTGGCTCGAAAATTTTTACTACCGGATAAACACTGGAATATTAAGCCTTTTTGCAGGATTAGCCATTGCCCTGAGTATAGCTTTGATAACAATAAGTTACAGGATTATGAAGGCAGCCAGTATAAACCCGGCCCAGTCACTTAAATATGAATAAAATCGATTAGAGGATGTTCAAAAACTACCTTCTCGTTACGCTCAGGAACCTGCTGAAAAACAAGATATTCGCTTTGATTAACATCATCGGACTTGGAATAGCCCTGGCTGTCTGTATTGTTGCTTTTTTCAACCATATGTTCAACTATGAATTTGACCGTTTTAACGAGAATTTCAACGAGATATACAGGATTACCAGTTTCAGGGATATGCAGGGCAGGGAGCAGGAATATGGAATCGTTCCGGCAACACTGGGACTTGAAATTAAAAAGGATATCCCCGGAATTGAAAAAGCTGCAAGGTTAATGAGAACAGGTTCTCCTGTAAAAATCGGAGATAATGTATTTCCTGCACAGGTATCTTACATCGACCCTGAGTTCCTCGATATTTTTACATTCACTTTAATCTATGGTGAAAAAAAAATAATAACCGGTCAGGGAAATGTTCTGATCAGTGAGACAATGTCTAAAACATTATTCGGAAGTGAGTATCCTGTCGGTAAGACAATTTCGATAGTAAATGATCAGAATAAGGAGTTCACTTTTACTGTCGGGGGGGTTTTTGCTGATATGCCGGATAATTCGAGTTTCCGGATCGATATTCTTTCGCACTTTGACAACTTTCTGCTTATGTGGAATTTGAATGATGCGGACTGGAAGTTTATGACTACAGTATTATTTGTTCAAATCCCGAATAAGTCGCTTATAACTTCAGTTTCCGAAAGATTAAAAAGTTATCTTCCTGTTCAGAACATGGCAAGGGAAGATTTCAAAATAAACCGGTTTTCGCTTGTGCCTCTTAAAGAAGTAGGACCAAACACCAGGAATATCTGGTCTTCCGGACTTTTCCCTTCCCTGCATCCTGCGGCTCTGATCGCTCCTCCTATAATGGCAATATTCATTCTTCTGATCGCCTGCCTGAACTTTGCCAATACTTCCATTGCTATTTTCAGCAGAAGGCTAAAAGAAATAGGACTTAGAAAAACGTTCGGCGGACAACGGAGGCAATTGATAGTGCAGTTCATGGTTGAAACTTTCATAATTTGCTTTTTCGCTCTGCTTGTTGGTATAGCCTTCTCTTCAGTGCTTGTTCCAGCCTACAGCAACCTCTGGGCATATATGTCAATAGAATTGACATTCAGCAAGTATGGCTTGTTCTGGATGTTTCTTGTGCTTCTTCTGTTGATTACCGGGTTTGTTGCAGGTGTATATCCTGCATTCCGAGTAAGTTCATTCAATCCAGTAAACATAATTAAAGGCAGCAATCTTTTCAGTGGATCAGGGAATCTCTCTTTAATCCTTCTTGCTCTGCAATTCTCTATCTCGGTAATGGCTCTCGTTATGGGTATAGTATTTGCCAGAAATGCTGAATTTCAGAGAACTCTGGATCTTGGATATGATCGTGATAAGCTAATTGTCGTACCGATCAACCGTGAGCTTTTCACATCATTCCGGAATGAAATTATTTCCAATCCTAAGATTATCTCGGCCGAAGGAACAATGAACCATCTGGGCTGGGGAAGCTACAGAAGACCTGTAAAGGATGCGGATAAGCAACTTGAAGTGGATGTTATGGATGTAGGACCCGGTTATGCAGAAACCATGGGTCTCCGGCTGATGGAAGGCCGTTTTTTTGACAAAACCAGGGTAACAGCCGACCGTGAAAATAATTCTATAATTGTAAATCAGAAACTTGTAAAGGATTTTGGATGGAATGAGGGTGTCGGCAAAACTATTACTCTTTATGACACCACGACACTGAGAATAATAGGAGTTTTGGAAGATTTTTATATGAGCGGGGTCTGGGAGGCGATTGAACCTGTGATGCTCAGGCTGTCGGGCAGCGACCAGTTCAATGTGCTTGCTGTAAGGGCAAATACTGAAGATCTTCCAGGTGTGCTGGATTTTATAAGTGAGAAATGGAAAGCGCTGGGAACAAACCAGTTATTTGGAGGTAGACTCCAGGAAGACCTGATGCAGGAAGAAAAAGATATAAACGGAAGCATTCTAAAAGTAAATCTTTTTCTCGCAGTAGTAGCAACACTTTTGTCACTTATCGGGATGTATAATCTGGTTTCACTGGATATCATCCGCCGTACTAAGGAGGTCGGTATTAGAAAGATACAGGGTGCATCTGTACCTGTTATAATGTTTATTATCAGCAGGAAGTTCCTGATTGTTCTAATCATTGCTTCACTGCTCGGATGCACCGGAGGTTATTACATGTCAATTTCACTTATGGACAGTATCTGGGATTATTTTGTCAGAGTGAGTCCAGCTATACTTGTATCAGCAGCCTTAATCATGATCCTTGCCACAATAATGACGTTGAGCATAAAGATAACCATGGCAGCATTGAAGAATCCGGTCGATTCGCTGAGGTATGAATAGCAAAAACGCCCTGGCTGGGCGTCTCTGCATAATATAGCTGAAAATATATGTGGTGGAAATAGATGTTTTAATACATCTTATTTATAAGCTGGCCCATCTCGTCACGTTTCTTGAGCGGGAAGGTAAAGCTCTTCCCTTCGCGAGTTATTATATTCAGACCTTTTACCTGGAATAATCCTTTATTATAGAATATTACCTCAAGAATATTCTCAAAAAGAATCTCAAGGTTGAAAATGCTAGTTTCTTCAGCAAGTGATTTAAAATAAATTCTTTGATTAGTAACAATCAGTTTCCCGTTGACCGTTTTGTTGTCAATAATCTGGTTGGTGTCACCCGCTTTTAACACAACCTCATTGGAGTTTAATTTGACTGTCATATTATATTGTTTATTATAAAGACGTCTGATAAACTGGAATGTTGCATTGTTATCTAATTTGGTAATCTGATCTCTCCCCAAACCTCCCGACAGGGCGGGACGAGGCAGTCTCATAAGACTGATATTACCCCCAAACCCCCCAAGGGGGACTTTTTATGTCATTGGTTTTCAATAAGTCCCCCTTGGGGGATTTAGGGGTGGCTTTAAAAAAGAGGCTTTTGATACAGCCCCGTCCTATTGATTGCCATTTCCATGCTCCCATTCTCTCCTTGGAGAAGGGGTTGGGGGATGAGGGATATTTTTTTTGATTATGTCAAATAATTAGACATATTTCATTATTTTCGGGATTCAAATATTATAAAATGACCAAGGGATTTGGAAAACTTGTTCATGGCGTTTCGCCGACAATGATCAATGTTCTTAACATAGTTCAGAAAGTTGCTGCAACGGATGCTAATGTTCTAATTACAGGAGAAAATGGTACAGGCAAGGAGCTTATTGCACTTGAAATACACAATCGTTCAAAGAGGGCAGGGGAGTTGATGATCAGCGTAGATATGGGATCAATATCGGAATCACTTTTTGAAAGTGAGCTGTTCGGGCATGTAAAAGGAGCCTTTACAGATGCAAAGGAGGACCGCAAGGGGAAATTCGAACTGGCAAACAACGGGACCCTTTTCCTTGATGAAATAGGCAATCTATCAATGCATTCGCAATCAAAACTGCTAAACATCCTGCAAAGCAGAAGGATTGTAAGAGTGGGCTCAAACCATGAGACAGCTGTTGATATCCGGCTTATATGTGCAACGAACCATGATCTGATGAAAATGGTCCAGGAAGGAAGATTCCGCGAAGACCTGCTTTACCGTATCAACACCATAATGATCGAGGTTCCCCCTTTGCGCGACAGGGTTGATGATATTCCTATTCTGGCAAATCATTTTCTCAGGGCTTATTGTGAAAAATATGAAAGGAGTTTAATGCGAATAAATACTCATGCTCTTGAAAAGCTTTCAAATTACAGCTGGCCAGGAAATGTAAGGGAACTTCAGCACTCAATTGAAAAAGCTGTTATTATGACCGATTCTGGTGTCCTTCTACCATCCGATTTTGAATTTAAACCTGCATCAAAGCCTCTCCATCAGCATGAACTGACATTGGCAGAGATGGAGAAGAAAGCTGTGCTTGACAGCCTGAAACGGAATGGTAATAATCTCAGTATTGTCGCAGCAAAACTCGGGATTACCAGACAAACGCTCTACAACAAACTCAGGAAATATAATATATAGGGACATGCCGTGGCACGTCCCTATATATTCAGGAAACTATCTGACCATCGAAAAGATTCACGATCCTGTGGGCATATCCTGCATCTCTCTCGGAGTGTGTTACCATGATAATCGTAGTTCCTTCCTTATTAAGTTCAGAAAGAAGGTTGATTACTTCGATACCATTCTTTGAATCAAGATTACCTGTCGGCTCGTCTGCAAGGATCAGCCTTGGATTAGCAACAACAGCCCGTGCAATTGCAACCCTTTGTTGCTGCCCTCCTGAAAGTTGCTGTGGAAAATGTTTCGCCCGGTGAGCGATCTTCATCCTGTCGAGAGCATCCTCAACCTTTTTCTTCCTTTCACTGGTCTTCATTTTCAGGTAGATCAGAGGTAATTCAACATTTTCAAACACATTAAGTTCATCAATCAGGTTAAAGCTCTGGAATACGAAACCTATGTTGCCTTTACGGAATACAGTTCTGTCACGTTCTTTCAGATTAGCCACCTCGGTTCCGTTAAACAGATAGCTTCCTGATGATGGATTATCAAGTAATCCAAGGATATTCAGGAGCGTTGATTTTCCGCATCCTGAAGGACCCATGACAGCAACATACTCACCCTCTTTCACGTCAAGGTTGATTTTATTGAGAGCTGTAGTCTCAACTTCTTCAGTTCTGAAGATCTTTGTTAATTCATTAGTTTTGATCATGACATTTTTTATTAAGAGTTATTTCGTCCTTTTAAAAATCAGCTTTTCATTTTTTCCAAAGGTTTCATAGCCCGAAACTATGACTTTTTCGCCAGGATGAAGGCCATCGAGCACTTCATAGTATTTTGGATTTTTCCTTCCGATTGAAATAGTCCGTTTTGTTGCGAATGATTCAGTTGGATCAAGAACATAAATCCATTGTCCGCCTGTTTCCTGAAAAAAACCTCCAATGGGAACAAGTACCGAAACTTTTGGTTGACCAAGCTGAAGGCTTGTGTAATATGTCTGTCCGGTTCTTATATTATCAGGCATACTGTCAGCAAAAACCATGTCAATTTCAAAGGTCCCGTTCCTTACCTCAGGGTATACCCTCCTTACTACCAGATCAAACTCATTACCCTGCCTGTCGAGGGTTGCCGTAAGCTGTGTCTTTACCCTGTCGATATAATGTTCATCTATCTGGGCTGTAACTTTGTAGGAGGTCAGAACATTTATCTGTCCCATATTGGCTCCCCTTGAGATTGACTGACCTATTTCAGGAACCAGGAGGCCAAGCTGTCCGTCAACAGTTGCCCGCACATTGAGGTTTTCCACTCTTTGTCTTACAAGAGCCAGGTTCCTTCTCATATTGTCGAGGTTGGCTTTTAAGGTTTCGACCTGCACCGACCTGAATATTGAGTCCTGCTTCTGCCGTTCCATGAAGAGCTCTCTTGACTGAATCGCCATATCAAGATCCTCTTTTGAACGAATGAATTCTTCCTTGGAGATAAGGTTGTCCTTCATGAGCTGAACATTCTGCTGATAGTTGCGTTCCTTTCTTTCAATATCGTACTTGAGGCTGATAAGTTCTCTTTTAATTGAGATCCTTTCCTGTTCCATTGTTACCTGGGTATTTCTGAGGAAATTCTCCTTTTCAGCAAGCTGGGCTTCACTATCCAGAATATTCAGATAGAGATCAGGATTGCTCAGCCTTAAAATGATATCACCTTTCCTGACCATTGACCCTTCTTCGATCAGTATTTCTTCAACACGGCCTCCTTCCTGGGCATCAAGGAATATTGTACTTATAGGTTCGACAGTACCCGGAACAGTAATATAATCATTGAACTGCCCCTCAATTACTGATTCAATAATAAGTTTGTCCTTTTCGACCTTGTAAGTCGAAGAACGGTCAGTAAAAAAGGCCATATAAAAAAGTACCAGTATGATAATTCCGAAAACAATATAACCTATATGTTTTTTCTGAAGACCTTTTTTCTTTGGAATAGCTTTGTCCATTTTTTCTATAATAGGGGTATCCATTGCAGCTTTGTTTGTTTAATATGTTTGGGTTGATATTATTTCCTGATATTCTCCTGTTGAATATAGCTTGATCGAGAGTCTTTTTATCAGAAGAAGCAGCTTAGTTCTTAAAGTTTCAGTCTCTGCCCTGAAAAGAGATGTCTGGGCGGCTGAATAATCTGTAACGTCAATCAGGCCTGTCTCAAATTTCTTTTCCACAGCCTCAAATGACTTCCTGTTAAATTCAGAATTGGAAGTAGCTGCAATATACTCATCCTTTCCCCTGTTATAATCGAGACAAATGTTTTCTATCTCAGTATATAAGGTATTCTTTTCAAGCTCGAGTCTAAGCTCTGCGTCATTTCTTCTCAGCTTTGCCAGATTCAGATTTCTTCCGGCAGTATAATTATTGAAGATCGGAATATTCAATGAAGCATAAATTGCCTGACTGTTATTGTTTTTCAATTGTTCTTTAAAAGGATCCTGTTCAATTACCTCATCCTCGCTTATTACTTTGTAATATCCTGTATAAATTGCGCCTCCAACAGATAACCTGGGAGCAAAACCTCCCCTGGCAGCTGCAACCTGTTTTTTTGTGGCCTCAAGCTCAAAATTAATGGCTTTCAAACGTGGAAGTATTTGAGATGCAATATTATATACACTGTCGATATCATATATTTCATCAGTAATTAAAGTGCTGTCAAGATCAGGCATCATAAGATCAAATTTGGTGCCTGGTGCAAGCT
>JGI20213J14113_1000172_pt1 | contig 14172 bp, 12 predicted proteins | sample WetSurMetagenome_3_FD_14113 | JGI IMG/M metagenome (IMG submission 14113) | reverse complement strand
TTACTTTCTTATCCGGTTCGACTACCTGGAACTGACGGATGTCTGCTGCATAAAATGGATTGGATAATTCTTTCAATATGTTATCTGACTTTCCGTCTTTGGTCAAATTAAAAGGCATTACGCCGAATGATTTTGAATGACGCTGGTTTACTGTTCCGAACTTGAAAAATCTTCCCATCATCTGAAATGAATGACAGATAAAGAACAGATACTTTTTTCTTTCAGGATTATTTTGATTGTAGTCCCAAATCTTCTGAATGAGATTGAAGTAATCTTTTTCCCACTGAGTTCCTTCTCCTTCAAAAGGACTTCCCGGTCCGCCGGAAGAAATAAAAATATCATTTTCTATTTGGGGAACTTCATCTTTGAATCTTGTATCAAAGACATTATAAGTAATTTCTATTTCATTGTTTCGTGTCTGTGCATCAGTAACAATTTCTTTGATGCAGCGCATTCCTTCGTTGCGTTCGTTATTGTAAAGATCTATTGTCGCGATTTTAATCAATGTCGATAATGTTTTTGTTCGTGAATGACTTAGTGTTTCTGAGTGCTCTCAGTGTCTTAGTGGTTTAATTCCTTTTTTTACCACTAAGACACAAAGGACACTAAGTTGCACTAAGAAGTTAATTTAGATTTTCTCAAAGGCCAACGTGTGTTTCTTCAATTATATAATCAACAACAGCTTTGGTATCGTTGGATTGTTCATAAACAGTTAACTGCCGATCAGCACCAGTGCCGTTTTCTAAAATTTTATAAACGTATTGAATCTCTTCTCTTGAACCTAATCCATCTACAACATCATCAATAAATTCAAGCAGTTCGCCGACAAGTTTTTTAAACTCAACTTCTTCCTGCTTGCCAAAATCAATCAGGTTTCCGTGAATACCATAACGAGCAGCACGCCATTTATTCTCAGCTATTAACGCTCGCCTGTAAAGTCTGAAACCAAGATTCTGTTTTATCAGCTTGTGAAGCTTTACGACAATTGCCTGCATAATAGCAGCGAGACAGATAGTTTCATCAAGTCTCATCGGAATATCACAAATGCGGAACTCAAGCGTGTTGAAATAAGGATGAAGGCGAATATCCCACCAGATTTTCTTTGCATCGTCAATACATTTTGTCTTCACTAAGAGTTTTACATAATTATCATACTCAGCAATGCTTCCGAAATAATCGGGAATTCCAGTTCGCGGAAAACGATCAAATACTTTACTGCGATAAGACCTGAAACCTGTATTTCTTCCAAGCCAGAATGGTGAATTTGTTGAAAGAGCAAAAATGTGCGGGAGAAAATATCTTGCAGCATTCATTACGTGAAGTGCGGTNTCCCGGTCTTCNACACCNACNTGAACGTGAAGACCAAATATTAAATTTGCTCTCGCAATCTGCTGGTAGTTGGTTATAATTTCCTGGTAACGCGGATGCTCGGTTATTGCCTGATCTTTCCAGTGTGAAAATGGATGAGTGCCTGCAGCAGCAATTCTCAGATTGTTTTTCTTCGCAAGATTTGCCAGATCCTTTCGAAGTTTTGTAACCTGGCTCCGTGCATCGTGAATATCTTTACAGATATCGGTTCCTATCTCAACAACAGACTGGTGCATTTCAGGTTTTACTTTCTCAGCGAGAATTATTTTGCCTTCTTCAATAATCTGTTGAATGTGAGATTTCAACTCTCTCGTTTGAGGGTCAACAATCTGAAATTCTTCTTCGACTCCTAACGTAAACAACTCGGGTTCTGCCATAGATTATTTCACCTTAACTTTCAGTTAATGGGATATTAGCTGCAAATGATTTAATAAAAGTTCCCCACGTTAAATTATTCTGTCCTTCTTTATGAGCTTTTGCTCTTCTGATCGCCATGTTCGCAGCTGCTTCAACTATCCAGTTAAAATTTTCTTCACCGATAGAATTTTTATCTGCATCAGGTGCCGGGTTGCAGAAATCAATTGCATAAGGAATTCCATCTCTCACTGCAAGTTCAACAGTATTAAAATCATAACCAAGTGAATTGTTTATTGTGAGAACTGCGTGAAGAAGTTTATCCATCAATGGTTTTTCAATTGGTTTTGGATTTCTAACATATCGTAAATGATGCGGCTGTTTCGGATCGTATCTCATTATGTGGACATCTTTTCTGTCAAGACAATAGCATCTGAAATATTCTGTGAACTTTATTTCTTCCTGAAGCATCATTACAAGCTGACCGGTTTCATTGTACGCTTTGAAAAAGTCATCGGGAGATTCGAGACGATAAACATTTTTCCATCCACCGCCAGCGAATGGTTTGAAGTAAGCTGGAAATCCCACATAGCTGAACATTGCATCCCAGTTTAATGGATAGTCGAGATTTCTGAATGAGTTTGCGTTTGTATCATCGGGATGCTGGTTTGAAGGAAGCAAAACTGTTTTTGGCACTGCAACATCCAGTTTTGTCATCAGAGCATTATTGAAAAACTTTTCATCTGCACTCCACCAGAAAGGATTGTTGATGACTGCTGTCCCGTTTAAGGCAGCATTTTTCAAAAAAGCTCTGTAGAAAGGAACATCCTGAGAAATTCTGTCAATGATAACATCGTAACCGCTTGATTCACCCTGTACTACTTTGTCAATTTTAACAAATTCGGCGGTTATTCCTTTTTCATTTTTTGAGTTTACTCTTTCAACAAATGCCGGTGGAAAAGTTGTTTCCTGCCCGAATAATATTCCTATTTTTTTCATTTAGCTCCTGAATTTTCTGTTTGCAAATTAATTGTTTACGAGAAGAGAAGTTGCATTAAAGAGAACAGCTTTTCTCCCACAATTTAGGGGCAAATATATTAAAAAGTGAAGTCTTTTCAAGTTTGTCATAGAAAGTAGGATTTACTATTAACTTTAGTCTGGTTAATTTGTATGTGGAAATTTTAACTGGGGTAGATTAATGATAAAAATATTGATTTGTCTGTTGTTATTATCAGTCAATTTAATGATAGCTCAGATCAATCCTTTCGACAAAAAGGAGAAGCTGCAGCAGCTAAAAAGCAGAAGCGATGTAAAAGTAACCCAGATACAAAAGGATTTACTAAAGATAGAATATCCTAATGGCAAATTGCAGTATAAAAACATTGCAGATTACGAGCATCGAGAAACAAGTATCCAGCATCCAGTTTACTCCCAACTTACGATAGCACAATAATAGACCTTACAACAATTGATACAACTCTCTATTATCATAAATACAGCTTCTGGCAAGAAGTACCTGTAGCACCAGCGCAAATGCCAATGCCTATTAAAGCAGCAGATATAAACCAGAATTACCTAGTCGAATTGTATGGTTTTGAAAAACATTACCAAACAAGCTGGTTCAGCTTACCATTAAAAATCTTCGAACTTGATCCTGCTGATAGTATATTTAAGGTCGTATATACTTATACCGATACGATAACAAGAGCAGAAGATATGTATGATATAAATGGTGATGGGCAGCTGCAATTATTTACATCAAGTAATGATTTACTGGCACCACGCTTAAAAGTTATTTATAAAAAACCATTCCCTAATTCATTTGCGGTTACAGAAGATTTTTATTTCACCGTATGGAATCAAATGAATGACCCGATGTTCGGTAATTATGATAATAATGGATTGACCGACCTGCTTTATTTTTCATTAGATGCATATACATCAATTGCTGAGTATAATCCTGTATTTAATAGATTTGATTCTGTATATGCTTTTCCTGAACCAGATATTTATGGTGCTGGTTTTTCTACCGAAGATATAGACGGTGACGGCTATCCTGATATTGTTCTCGGTAGTATTCATGGATCAGTGCATGTATTGGAATACCAGCCAGGAACAGGGTACCAGAATATCTGGAACGATACGCTTGATACTTATAACGCTTATGTACACTTTACAACAATGGACGTTGACGGCAACGGTAAGCCGGAATTTTGGGTCGGCGGTGATGCTTTTTATCCCATTCCCAAAACGTTATGTACTTGCTATGAATCTGAGGGAAATAACAATTATAAAATTGTTGCTAAAATCTGGATTGAAGGAGTGTTTTCTTTTGACGCCTATAATGCTTTTGCTGTTGATGTTGACAAGGATGGCGTTGAAGAAATAGGATTATGCGTTGATCAACATTTTCTTATTCTGAAGTTTACTGGGCGTCCTAATCAACATTCGTATGAACTTTATTACATTAAAAAAAATGAAATGACAGGTAATTATAATGTCTATTATGGTGCTTCAATGTATGATCTGACTGGAGATTCTAAAGAAGAAATTTTAATAAGCAGACAACAGGGAAATAATGGGCAGCTTAGATTATTTACCAGCATATATCGTCCTTCGTCTATTGTCCCAGTACAATTAATTTCATTTACAGCTTCGGCAAGTGGTAAAGAAATCTTGCTAAATTGGATTACAGCCAGTGAGTTAAATAATAGAGGTTTTGAGGTCCAGAGGTCAGAAGTCAGTAATTGGGAGAGAATTACTTTTATTGAAGGATTTGGAACTACTTCAGAGCAGCACAACTATTCTTACAAAGATTTGAATTTAACAAGCGGAAAATATGCATACAGGTTAAAGCAAATTGATTATGATGGCAGTTCTAAATATTCAAAAGAGATAGAAGTTGATTTATTCAGTCCATTGAAATATTCTCTTGAACAGAATTATCCTAATCCATTCAATCCAATCACAAAAATTCAGTATGCAGTAGGCAATAGACAATTTGTTTCATTAAAAGTTTATGATATTCTCGGAAGACAAGTTGCAACGCTTGTGAGTGAGGAAAAATCGTCAGGAAGTTATACTATTGAATTTAATGCTGGTGAATTATCAAGCGGAATATATTTCTATCAACTTAAAGCAGGCGACTTCATTTCAACAAAGAAACTTGTTCTGCTTAAATAAGCTCTTTAGGATTTAATAAACCCCGTTCTAAACCCATTCTATTAGAATTTAAATTGATATTCTTTTACGATTGAGCTATTTTTAGCCCGATGAGTAAACAGGATTCACAAACCAACAAATTACCAAAGGAAAATCAGGCCGGACGAGACGGACAAACTCCATTAATGTCTCAGTATTTAAGAATTAAGGAAGCCAATCCGGATACAATTCTGCTTTTCAGAGTCGGTGATTTCTTTGAAACATTTGAAAACGATGCGAAAATTGCTTCTAAAGTTCTGGGTATTACTTTAACAAAAAGAGCAAACGGCGCAGCAGAAGATGTTCCACTTGCAGGATTTCCTCATCACGCAATTGATTCTTATCTGCCAAAGCTGGTTCGTGCAGGTTACCGCGTTGCTGTTTGTGAGCAGATGGAAAATCCAAAGTTTGCCAAAGGAATTGTGAAAAGGGAAGTGATAGAAGTCGTAACTCCCGGTGCAACTCTTTCCGATAAACTTCTCGATCACAAAAAAAATAATTACCTGCTTTCTGTTTTTATACGTGATGAAGTTGTGGGAATTTCCTTTGCGGATGTTTCAACCGGTGAGTTCTTCACTTTCGAAGTTCCTGAATCAGATCTTCAGCAGCAGATTGAATCAATCGCTCCGGCAGAAATTCTTATTCAGAAAAAAGAAAAAGACTATCTTACTCCGGTTATCAACAAAATAAATCCATCAATCCGCATTACAAAAATGGATGACTGGATTTTCAATTACGATTATGCAAATGAACTGCTTCTCAATCAATTCGGCACTGTTACATTAAAAGGATTTGGAATTGAGCATCTTCAAAACGGAATAGTTGCAAGCGGTGCTGCGTTAAATTATTTGCAGGAAACACAGAAGGTTAATCTCACTCATCTTAACAGAATTTCACTTTACAATCCATCCGAGTATATGATTCTCGATTCTTCAACGAGAAGAAATCTTGAGATAAGCTACTCAATGCACGGAGATGGAAGAGAAGGTTCGCTGATTTCGATTCTCGATAAAACAACTACTGCAATGGGCGGAAGACTTCTTAAGAAATGGATTTCTGCACCTCTGAGAGATTTGAAAAAGATTCAAAGCCGGCTTGATAGTGTTGAAGAATTACTGAAGAATAAATCTCAGCGAAAGAAAATTGAAATTGAACTGAAAGAAGTAGGTGATCTCGAAAGAATAATTTCAAGAATTTGTACAGGAAGAGCAAATCCGAGAGAAGTTGTTGCACTCAAAACTTCACTCAAAAAAATACCTGCGATTAAAGAACTTCTTTCAAGTTTCAAAACAGATGCGTTATCAAAAACTTCGAGAGAATTAAATCCGCTTGAGAAATTAGTTGAACGAGTTCAAAGCGCAATAATTGATTCACCTCCTGCAACATTGGTTGATGGTGGAGTTATCAGAAACGGTTTCAGTCCAGAACTTGATGAATTGAGAAACATTACATTCCACGGAAAAGACTGGATCGCAAAACTTCAGAAAACTGAAAGAGAAAGAACTGGAATTCCATCTTTAAAAGTCAGCTTCAATAATGTTTTTGGCTACTACATTGATATCAGCAATGCACACAAAGATAAAGTGCCGGAAAATTATATCCGCAAACAAACACTTGTTAATTCTGAAAGATACATTACTCCTGAGTTGAAAGAGTATGAAGATAAAATCCTCAACGCTGAGGAAAAGATTTACGAACTCGAAGCAGAGCTGTTTGACGAAATTAGAAAATTTATTTCAGCAGAAGCGGTTGCGATTCAGAGTAATGCTCGGATGATTGGGTTGATTGATTGTCTGATTTCATTTGCTGAATGTGCAGAAGCTTTTAAATATTCCAAACCAATTGTTCACGATGGAGCAGAACTCGAAATAAATGATGGACGACATCCTGTTGTTGAGCAGATTCTTCCACCGGGAGAAAAGTTCAAACCGAATGATTGTGTAATAGATAATAAGAACGACCAGATAATTTTGTTGACCGGTCCAAATATGGCTGGTAAATCTGTTTATCTTCGTCAAATTGGATTATTGGTTCTGATGGCACAGATCGGTTCGTTCGTCCCAGCAAAAAGTGCAAAGATTGGATTGGTGGATAGAATCTTCACCCGTGTTGGTGCAAGCGATAATATCACATCAGGTGAAAGTACATTCTTAGTCGAGATGCAGGAAGCAGCAAATATTTTGAATAATGCATCTTCAAAAAGTTTAATACTGCTTGATGAAATCGGCAGAGGCACAAGTACGTTTGATGGAATATCAATTGCGTGGGCGATTACGGAATATCTTCACGATAATAATGAAGTCGCTGCTAAAACCTTATTTGCAACCCACTACCACGAGCTGAATGAAATGGCAGATTTATTTCCCAAAATAAAAAATTACAAAGTTGAAGTGCGTGAGTATGATGACAAAGTGATTTTTCTACACAAAGTAAATCCTGGTCGTGCAGATCACAGCTATGGAATTCAGGTTGCACAAATGGCTGGACTTCCGGCATTCGTAACAAATCGTGCAAAAGAGATTCTTCGCAATCTTGAAAGTAAAGAATTGACTCCGTACGAGTTAAAGAAAGAAAAACTGCGCAAGCTGCAAATTCCTGAAAACCAGATGAGCATTTTTGAATTTCAGGATGATAAGCTGAGAGGAGAATTAAATGATCTGGAAATCGATAAGTTAACTCCAATTGATGCTTTGAATAAACTGAACGAACTAAAGAAAAAAGCAAAAAAGGATGGTCAGTAATCCTATGTTAGTCAGAAAAAGTTATAGCTTAATGTTAATTCTTCTTATCACGGTATTACTAACTTCATCATGCAAAGAAAGTCGAATGGATAATCCCGAGATGAAAAAGTATATCGAAGAATTAATGAAGGAAAGGAAAGAGAAAGATTACAGCTTGCAGTTTGATCCTAACTCACCATTTAACAGAGATACCACAATTACTTTCAATCCATTGAAATATTATGAACCAAATCCGGAGTTCATCTTCAAATCAAAATTGATTCAGTTTGATGTTCAGGACACAGTTGCGATTTTAGGTACTAAAGGTGAAACAAGACCAGCAATTCTACTTGGTTTTCTTGAATTAAAAAAAGATGATAAAGTTCACAAGATTAACGTTTATAAAAGTTTCGGCAGAACAGGCGAGCCGTATTACAGCATTTGGTTTACTGACAAAACAACCGGTGATGAAACTTATGGTGTTGGTAGGTATCTCGATTTTGAAATAAATGATCATCCTGAGTTTGTTTATACTATCGACTTCAATAAAGCATACAATCCATATTGTGCTTACTCTGCAATGTTCACTTGTCCAATCCCACGTTCCGAGGATTACATAGACATGGCTATAGAAGCTGGAGAGAAAAATTTTCATTAATATTTTTCTGATAAGTTTACTTATCCCTCACAAATTGGTACTTCAATTTGAATTTATCCTTAACAATAAATAGCCTATTTTCTTTTTCCAAAATATAAATTATCAACATAGAAGATGACCAAGACTTATTTAAATATTTTAATACTGATTGTCATAGTATCAGTTTCCTTATTTGCACAATCTCAGGAATTACCCGGAACTAAAATTATCAAAACGTACTATCCAAACGGAGAACTTAAAACCGAAGGTCAATATTGGTATGATAAGCTTGAAGGTTTTTACAGAGAGTATTATCCTAACGGGAAACTCTGGAAGGAATGGAATTTCAGTTTGGGAAAAGAGCACGGTTTATCAACCTGGTATTTCGAAGACGGGAAAGTAAGTATTGAATGGAATTATGTTGATGGTGTGAAAGAAGGGATTTCAAAATGGTACTATGAAAGCGGTGAACTCTGGGCTGAGCAGAATTATTCAGCTGGAGTCCTTCAGGGAATAACTTATACTTATTATAAAACCGGAGAAGTTCAGGGTGAATGGAGATATGTTGACGGTGTGCTTCAAGGTATTTCAAGAACTTATTACAAAACCGGTGAAGTAGAAGTTGAAAGAAATTTTGTTGATGGAAAGCAGAACGGGAAAATTTATATCTACCACGAAAATAAGAAGGTAGCTTTAGAGGCAATTTTTATTAATGATAAAATCGAAGGAACAGTAAGATTATATGATATGGCTGGCAATCTCAGAGTTAAAGATGAATATCTGAATGACGAACTTTTATACCGGGAACGTTATGATTACCTGGGAAAGTTCGAATCGAAAGAAGAATTGCTCAAGAATTATACTGAGGGTGGCGCAATATCGAATGAGACTTTTGTTAAGGATGGAGTCAAGCAGGAAGTTGCTAAAACTTATTATGACTCGGGCTTTCTGAAAGAAGAAATCCCTTATGAGAACGGAATTATTAACGGAATCTATGTTACTTATTATGAAGGAGGAATTGTAAAATCGAAAGTTGATTATATAAATGGTGAACGAAAAGGAATGATCAAGGAATATTATCCGGATGGTCACCTCAAACTTGAGACCGTAATAAAAGATGGAATGAAAAACGGACTTGTAGTTAATTACTACGAAGATGGTTCACTTATGTCAATGGGAACTTATGTTGATGATATTCTCAATGGTGAATACAAAGAATTTCATAAAAACGGGTTGCCGAAATCCGAAGCGACCTACTTTAAGGGTGAAATTGAAGGTAAGAAAAACTCATATTACGATAATGGTGCTTTTCAAAAAGTAGAGAATTATTATAACGGCAAACTGGATTCTTACGTGCGGATATACTACCCCAATGGTTTTATTCAAAGGGAAGAATATTATAAAGAGGGAAAACTTTTGCGAAGTAAGGATTTCAACCAGGAAGGTTATATGGTTTCCACTTTTGGCTATTAATCCGAATTATCGAACTTCACTCGTTTAAAACTAATCAGATTTTACAACTGCTAATATTTATTTAATTTTAAAATAAAGAATCAGGATAATTATGAGCAGTAAATTCACTATTGGTTTAATCCAGTTAAGCTTCAGCAAGGACACATCAGAAAATTTAAGGAAGGCAATTGACTGGATTGAAAAAGCAGCTAAAGCAGGTGCGCAAGTTATTTGCCTACCGGAACTTTTTAGATCCCAATACTTCTGCCAAAAAGAAGATATCGAAAATTTTAAACTTGCGGAACTAATTCCTGGTCCAACTACCGATGTGATTTCCGAAGCTGCTAAAAAAAATAAAGTTAGCGTTGTTGTGCCCTTATTTGAGAAAAGATCTTCCGGAGTTTATCACAACAGTCTGGTTGTAATAGATAGTGATGGACAAATACTTGGTACATACAGGAAGATGCATCTTCCCGACGATCCTGGTTTTTATGAAAAATATTATTTTTCTCCCGGTGATCTTGGTTATAAAAATTTTGATACTTCATTTGGAAAAATCGGAACGCTTATTTGCTGGGATCAATGGTATCCTGAAGCTGCAAGATTAACTGCTCTTCAAGGAGCAGCACTTTTATTTTATCCTACAGCAATCGGCTGGCATCCTTACGAAAAAGAAAAACACGGAAGAGCTCAATATGAATCATGGCTGACTGTGCAAAGAGGACACGCAGTTGCAAACGGAGTTTATGTCGCAGCAGTAAACCGAATCGGACTTGAAAAAGCTGATGACAAATCTCCTGGAATTGAATTTTGGGGACAATCATTTGTCTGCGATCCACAGGGGATGTTAATAGCTCAAGCTTCAATTGATAAAGAAGAGATCCTTCTTGCTGAAATTGATCTTGAACGAATTGAATACATAAGACAGAATTGGCCTTTCCTTCGCGATCGAAGAATAGATAGTTATGGGGATATTACAAAGCGAATAATAGATTAGATTTTCAAAGTCAAAACTCAAAAGGCAAAAGTCAAAGATTCAAGTATAAATTCAAAAGTTTGATTATGAGCAATCAGGATATTAAAGTTAGATGTTATTCATTTTCTCTGCGAGTTTTGAAATTTATTTCTGCAAATGAAGTTGAAAGAAAATTTAATCCCATCATAGATCAATTAATGAGATCTTCAACTTCTATTGGAGCAAATATCATCGAAGCAAAAAGTTCAAGTTCTAAAAGGGAATTTATAAGGTATTATGAAATTGCTCTGAAATCTGCTAATTAGACAAAGTACTGGATTTGTTTATTCAGAGATGGTATTAAAAATTCTTCTGAAATAAAAACCCTATTGAATGAAGCAGATGAAATATCGAAAATCATTGCTTCCAGTATTATTAAACTTAAAAAGAAATAAATACTTTTTACTTTTAATTTAGTCTTTTGAATTTTGATATTTGACTTTTGAATTCTTAAATAAAAGATTATAAAAAAATTAATTGAACAATTTTAAATTACTCCCTGAGTGGACAATTCATACCGCAACCTGGATTGGCTGGCCCTATAATAAAACTGATTGGCCCGGAAAGTTTTCACCCATTCCTTATGTTTATGCGGAGTTAGTAAAATACATTTCTCGCGGAGAAAAAGTTAGAATATTTGTTCAGTCCAAGGAACATAAGCAGAAAGCGGAAAAGGTTCTTAGAGATTGTGATGTGAGTTTAACCAACTTTGAATTCTTCATAAAAAAAACTGATCGAGGTTGGCTGAGAGATTCAGGACCAATGTTTGTTAAAGATGAAAAAGAAATTGTCACGGTTGATTTTAAATTTAATGCCTGGGCAAAATATGATGATTACAAGTTAGATGATAAAATTCCTTCCTTCATTTCTCAAAAATTAAATCTGAGAAGAATTGTTGCTGAACACAATGACAAACAAGTAGTACTTGAAGGTGGTGCAATTGACACGAATGGAAAAGGAACATTGATTACAACTGAAGAATGTCTTCTTGACGATAAAGTTCAAACACGCAATCCGGGATATTCCAAACAGGATTATTTCGAAGTCTTCAAAAAATATTTTGGAATTTCAAATGTCATCTGGCTGGGTAAAGGAATAGTTGGCGATGACACGCACGGACACGTTGATGATCTCTGCCGGTTTGTGAATGATAATACAGTTGTCCTTGTTTCAGAGGATAATTCATCAGATGAGAATTATACTCCTTTAAAAGAAAACAAAGAAAGACTTCAAAATATCGGTTTACCAAATGGTTCAAAATTAAATGTTGTACCTCTCCCTATGCCTTCGCCTCAGATTTTCAAAGGACAGAAACTTCCAGGCAGTTATGCTAACTTTTACATTTCTAATTATGCAGTGCTGGTTCCTACTTTTAATGATCCAAATGATAGAATAGCATTGGGAATTTTATCAGAATTATTTGCGGACAGAAAAGTGATTGGAATTCACTCCGTTGATCTCGTTTGGGGACTTGGAACTCTTCATTGCTTGACTAAAGAACAGCCTGCCATTTGACAAAATGTTTTCATTATTCCTGCGAATTCCGGCTATTTTTTTTGGATTTCCATTGCAACGCATTTAATTTCGGTTCGTTAATTTTTATCAATTCATAGAGGAGAATCAGGTATGGTGATAGCAGTTCCTAAGGAAATCCTGCCTGGCGAAAATAGAGTAGCGTGTACCCCCGATGTGGCTTCCAAACTAATTAAATCCGGCTTCCAGGTTTATGTTGAAAAAGATGCCGGACTGAATGCTGGTTATAATAATGAAATGTATGAAAAAGCAGGGGCTAAAATCGTTGATCTAAATGAACTTTATTCAACAGCGGATGTTGTGGTAAAAGTTCAACGTCCATTTGATCACACCGCAGCAGGAAAAAATGAACTTGATTTACTTAAAGAAGGAACAATTCTAATTACTTTTCTTTATCCATTAAACTATCCTGAACTCGCACGAAAATGTGCTGCAAAAAAAATCAATGTCATTTCGATGGATATGATTCCGAGAACAACATTAGCACAAAAAATGGATGCTCTCAGTTCACAAGCAAACATAGCTGGATATAAAAGTGTAATTATGTGTGCGGATGCACTTGGTAAAATTTTTCCATTATTGATGACAGCTGCCGGAACTATTTCTGCAGCCAAAGTAGTTATTATGGGTGCCGGTGTTGCAGGTTTGCAGGCACTAGGGACTGCAAAAAGATTAGGTGCAGTAGTTGAAGTTTCTGATATTCGGCCTGCGGTTAAAGAGGAAGTTCAGTCCCTTGGAGGAAAATTTATTGAAGTAGAAACAAATGCTTCAATGCAGGATGCCGGTGGATATGCGAAGGAAGCATCACCGGAATTTCTTAGAAAGCAGAAAGAACTTATTTTCAAACATATCACCGAAGCTGACATTGTTATAACCACAGCACTTGTACCAGGTAAAAAAGCACCCGTACTTGTGACTGAAGAAATGATTAGAAATATGAGACCCGGAAGTGTTGTTCTTGATATGGCTGTTGAGTTTGGGGGTAACTGTGAAATAAGTGAAATGGGAAAAACAGTTAAGAAACATGGTGTAACTATAATTGGTGAGCCAAACCTGCCAAGCCTTGTTCCGACACATTCAAGTGAAATGTATGCGAAAAATATTTTAAATCTGATAAGTTATATAAGTAAGACAGGTGTTGTTGAACTAGATCTTGAAAATGAAATTGTTAAAGGTGCACTAATAACTCATAATGGTGATGTAGTGCATCATAGAATTAAAGAACTTCTTAAATGAAAGGTGATATTATGAATGTTCTCAAATCATTTTTCCTTCATTATAATAAAATTCTGTTTGTTACACTCGGATACTTCATCTTTATCTCTGACATTGCATTTGCTGAAGGAGAAGCAACACATTCAGAACCTGATTACATAGCACTGCTTTTTGTTTTTATGCTTTCAACTTTTATTGGATTGGGAGTGGTTACAAGAGTTTCAAGACTGCTGCATACCCCCTTGATGTCTCTTACAAATGCAATATCAGCAATCGCAGTAGTCGGTTCTCTTATCCTGACAGGAATGGATCATCCTGATTATATAACAATTCTTGGTGCTATTGCACTTTTTGCGTCGATGACAAACATTGTAAGCGGATTTATGATTACCGACAGAATGCTGAAGATGTTTAAGTCGAAGGAGACGAAAAAATCATGATATACTCAGTAATTCAATTCGCTTATATCATAGCAACGGCATTATTTATTTTTTCACTCCATTGGATGAAAGATCCAAAAACTGCACGGCACGGAGTCTTTGCAGGAATTGCTGCAATGACAGTTGCAATAGTCAGCACTTTACTGGAACCTGGAATTGTTAACTGGGAATGGATCAGCGTTGCGATAGTACTAGGATTTATCGTCGGTGTGCCATTATCAAAAGTTCCATTAACAG
>JGI20213J14113_1000170_pt1 | contig 14223 bp, 10 predicted proteins | sample WetSurMetagenome_3_FD_14113 | JGI IMG/M metagenome (IMG submission 14113) | reverse complement strand
AGTATAAGTTGATAAAGGAACAACTGTATAAACTCCTGCAGCATAACCGCCGCCGCCGCCGCCGCCGCCGCCATTGCCACCACCGCTGCCACCTGCGCCAACAAGTTCAATCGTAATGGATGTGACATTTGCTGGGACAGTAAAGGTACCTGATGAAGTAAAGGTTTGTGAACCTGATTGTGAAAATAATTTGTTGCCCAATATAAGAGACAACACTAAGGTAAGAATTATAATGTATAACTTGTTAAACATTGCAACTCCCGTGAAATGGTTGATTAAAATTATTTTAGAACAATTTAATAATTTGAAATTCTGGTGAGAAAGTTCAGTAAAAATAACATTAACTCAAAATATTAAGAGGAGACAAGAAAAATAAATTTGCAGATTGGCAAGTAAAGATTTGGTGAGATAGTAAAAACTAAATTCAGTTTTTAAAGTAATGTTATTATGTTCAAATCATTTAACTTTAACGACAACCATTGTCATATCATCGTTAACTTCAGCTTCACCGCGGAAGGATTGAATGGAGGACCAGATTTCGTTCAACACTTCTGATGAACTGGCTTTTGATTTGTTCTTGAGTATTTTATTAAGATTTTCATCTCCGAAAAGTTCATTCTTCTCATTCATTGCTTCGGTTACTCCGTCTGTGAAGAAAGCATAAATCTGCCCCGAAGAAAGTTTTACTTTTTCTTCAACGAGAGATTTTTCAAAAACAATTCCTCTCTCTATTCCAACACCAAGTCCCTGCGTTCTGTATGATTGAACCGTTCCATTTGTTGCCTGAAGAACCGGCATATGTCCTGCACGGCAAAACGTTAATGTTTGCTTCTCAAGATCAAATAGTGCAAGTGTGATAGTCACAAACGAGCTCTTATCCATCTCTTCATAAATTCTGCGGTTAATATCAATCAATATGTCTTTAGGAGACTTATCTGAAGTGCAGCTAAGTTTTATCATAGTCTGGAGCTTTGTCATATATAGTGAAGCAGAAAGTCCCTTGCCTGAAACATCACCAACAACAACGAATAATTTTGAATCGGAAATCTGTATCAGATCAAAATAATCTCCACCAACCTGCATTGCAGGAATCATCTCGCCGCAAATATCTAGTCCGTTCATATCGGGTATGCATTGAGGAAGAAGTCCCTGCTGAATTTTTCTTGCAAGGTCAAGGTCTCTTTCAATCTTCTGCTTTTCTACTTCGGATTTATAAAGACGGGCATTCTCAATAGAAATAGCTGCCTGGTTTGCAGCAGCCCATAAAAGTTCAAGATCTTTGCCCGCAAAATGAGAGCCTGAATGTTTGAGTCCAAAGAGAAGCAGCCCAACAACTTTTGTTTTGACTAGCATAGGAATAATTGTATAAACGCCTTCGGAAATTAATCTTTCTGCTTTTTGGTCCAGGAAAACCAACTTAAAGTCGGCTTGCTCAATTGAAGGGTATTTGGTAACAAGATATTTATCTTTTAAGAATTGGACTATTCTCGATTCAGTAATTACACACTTTTCTTGACTCATACCAACACTGTCAACAAGCGATAAATTACCAGCTTTATCTCTTAACAAAATTCCGAATGTTTTAATTTTTAAAGCATCAATAAAAGTTTTTTTCATGAGTTGTAGAATATTATCAAGCCCAACAACAGTAGAAAGCTCATTGCTTAAATCAACCAAAACTTCTTGTGAGGCAAATTGTTCCGGGTAAAATCTCTTGGTTAGAAAATCCTGGAATTTGTTTTTGGTTGACTGGAATACAAGTGCAAAAACTATGAAGAAAATTCCTGCAATAATTCCCTGGTTCTCCACGCCGAAGAATGAGCTGATACTTTGTCCTGCAACGTAGACTACGAAGAAGTATATCGCCGCAACTGTAGCCGTCGCTGTTCCGTATACGATTGTATTTCTGATAACAACGCTTACATCCATCAACTGATATTTAAAAATGGAATAAGCGAAAATAAGTGGTATGAAAGCTAATAATAATATTGGTGTATAAAACTCAGGTGAATTGTACAAAGTATCAGAAATTGCCGGTGCAATTTGTCCGACATAGATTGATACAACCGTCGCTAATATGAATGCTGATATGAAAATCATTAAAGGTTTTTTTTCGGCCTTTGTTTTAAGCCGCCTGTACTGAATTATCAAGAATACAAAAGCAGTAATATTACCAGCCAACGAAACAAATCTGAGACTTTGTATTACCATAAAAAAAGTGTCCAAATCCAAAGCTTTAAAGCTGATGGTGAGCACTTCAAGAATTATTAATGTTATAAAAAGTATTGAAGGCAGAATAAATAACAATTTGCTTACCCATTTACGTTCAAGAAATCTAAAAGGTTTTGGAAAGTGCCAGAAGAGATAAACTAATACAAATGGTGAGAAACAAATACCAATTGTCAGTGCTATCCCAATTAATGTACCCAGCAAAACATTATCTTTAAAAAATCCAACAAAGTTTGTCTGGAATGGTATTAAAACTCGCATAGAAGCTAAAACAATTAGCACTGCGAGGGAATAGAATATCTTCTGAACTTTGCCATCTGGTTTTGCAGTTAATACGATAAAACCAATTATCATCCAAAATAAAGCAGATAAAGAACCAGCAAGCAATTCGAACTGAATGAGTTTCTTAACATAGACTTTTGTGGTGAAGAGTTTACCGTTTCTCAGAAATTTATATTCAGCATATTCTCCGGTTTTATAGCTATTAAAAATTTTTGTGGCTTGTATTGCATCGTAAATAGTCTTACCGCCAATTTCAATAAGCTGATCACCGTCTCTGATACCTGCATTCCAGGTAACGCCGTCAACTTTAACCGATTCAAAAAAATGAGCAACACTGTCCTGGCTTATTTTTTTCGGTGCCCAAATACATTCATCATTGCTGGTTACCCTTACTTCAAGAGAGTAATAAATGTTTAAAACTGCAACACCAATTAGTACTATTGAAAGTATTGCTATTAAATTCGAGCGGTATTTCAGCAATAATGATTTTATAGTTCTCATAATCCTATCTCACTTTAATTACTATCATAGTTATATCATCTGACTGAAGGTTTCCTTGAGTGAATATCTGCACATCTTCTTTAATTCCATTCAATATTTCGCCGGCTGTATTTTTCACAAGACTTTTTGCAATCCTTTCTAATCTTTCCTCTGAGTATTCTTCAAATTCAAGATTCAATGCTTCTGAAACACCATCGGTATAAAGTAAAAGAACATCATCCTTCATTAACTCAACTTCTTCAAAAATATATGGGGCGAATGTCTTTACAACACCTAAAATTATCCCTCCCTTGCTAAGTCTAATAGCTTTGTCACCTCTGAGTATGTACGGAGGATTATGACCAGCATTAACATATGTTAAAGTGTTGGTCTTTGTATTAATGTAGCCCCAGAAAAAAGTAATAAATCGTCCTTCGGATGTATTTGCAGTAACGAGATCATTTATCATTGCAGTAGCTTCATCAATTTTCATCCCCTGCCGGCAAATTACCTGCAGGAAAGCCTGAATGTTTGCCATCATCAGTGAAGCAGGAACACCTTTGCCAGATACATCAGCAATAGCGATGTAAAATTTTTCGTCAGCGATGGGTATTACATCATAATAATCTCCACCAACCTGTTTGGATGAAACATTTAATGCGGCAATATCATATTTTTTATATTCAGGCAATTTATCAGGTAGAAGATTTCGCTGAATGTCCCGGGCAATTAAAAGATCTTCCTCCATCTTTTGTTTTTCTAATGCTTCAAGAAAAAGCCTGTTATTCTCCAAAGATATAATTGCGAGGTTGCCAACTGAATAGATGTATTCGATATCGCTATTATTGAATCCCCTGTCCCCAGCTCTGCTTCCTAGCAAAATTATTCCGCGTGTTTTGCTTTGAAGCTGCATCGGAACGATCAACTCAACTCCAAGCTCAATCAATTCAGCCTGATTGATTTTCAGAAAATCTATTTTAACCGAGTCCGGTATTTTATGAAGTTCGTATCTTTTTATTAATTGAAGTAATTTCTCGTTATCGAACTTTGAATCAAGAATATCAGGCTCATCGTTATCAAATAGAACAATAGCATATTTCTGAACGAGGAATTGACCAAGTATCGAAAAGACCAGGAGCTTAACTACCCGGTATGATTCAGCAAACGAACCAAATTCTTTGCTTAACTCAAAAAGAGAACTTAACCTTTGCACTCTTGAATCAAGCTGCCGGTTTACTTTCCTCAATTCATTTATCACCATCGAATTCTGAACAGCAGTTGCAGAGATATTTAGAATTGTACCGAGAAACTCAACATCATCCTCGGTGTACTCAGATTTGTTAAGTTTTTCACCCAGACAAACTAAACCGATGCAATCATCAGAAGAGCTTATTTTCTCTACAACTTTAAGATTCGCATCGTTCATAAACGATTTTAACTTCGGATCATCAATACAATGATGTGTAGCCTCAAGTTCAGGAAATTCGTGAAGTAATTGTGCATTAATTCCTTTCGAACCTTTTAATAGAATTTGATTTTTTTCTTTGAGAGCAATTAAACCACGAGTAGCTAAAAATTTTCCAAGGCAGGTGAGCAAAACATTATTCAGGATAAATTCAAGATCAATGCTTGAATTAATTATTCTGCTGAAATCAATAAGAGCAGTAAGGTTTCTCTTTACTTTTAAATTTTTAGCCTCCAGCATTTTCTCAGCCGCTCCTGATATTCTTCGAAAGTAGAACCTGATTGTATTTGCCGGGTATTGAGATATAGGTTACATCATCCATTAAGGATTTCATTAAGTACATTCCGAGACCACCTACTCTGTGCTCGCGGTAATATTTTTGAAGATCGGGAAGAGGAACTCTGTCAGGCTCAAATGATTTTCCGTAATCTATTATTGTAACAGTAAATTTATCTTTATCGTAATCTATTTTAATATTTATTTCTCCTTCAGGAGACAACTTGTATGCATGCTTTATTATGTTCGTGCAGGCTTCGTCAACCGCAAGAATAATATTCTCCACCGTTGCCACAGGAATGCCGGCTTCCCGGGCGTTACCGCTTACGAAATCCCTTATCACAGAAAGGTTTTCTGTTTTGCTTTTTACTCTTAACTCGCCGTTTTTATTTTTATTACGGACAGACAACTTCAACTCCCGCTAAACTTTTTAACTGCTTCATCTTCATTTTTGTAGATTTCGTATAAAAGAGGAAATCCAAGTAAATCAAAAATGTTGAAAACTTTATCGCTCATATTTGTAAGCTTTATATCTCCTTTGTTATCTCTTATGCTTTCTATATATGCCATGAAGACACCCAAACCTGCGCTGCTTATATAGGCGAGATCCTCAAAATTCACTACTATTTTGTACTTATTATCATTTATCAGCTGTGTAAAATTAGTCTCAAGAGTTGGAGCTGTGTGTGCATCCAGAAAACCCTTGAGATTAATGATACTGATATCCCCTCTTTCTTTAATTGTCGTGCTGAATTCTGCCATCCTTAAAACTCCATTAAAATTTAATTATTGTTGCCACTTAAAAATAACTAAAGTTATATCATCATACTGTTCGTGACTGCTGGAAAAAACTGTTATTTCTTTTATTATTTTATTTGAAAGTTCTTCTGCATTGAGATTTACACTAGACTGAAGCACTCTTAAAAAATGCTTATCACCAAAGTCCTCTAATAGTTCATTCTTTGCTTCAGTTACTCCATCCGTGTAAAGAACTATTGTATCATTTTTATTTAAATCGATTGAATACTCCTCAAGCGTCTTTTCAAAATAATCTTTCTCGCTTAAGCCCAGACCTAAACCAGAGGGTCTTATTTGTTTTGAATCACCATCTCTTAGCAAAAACAATGGACAATGTCCTGCGCGTGCAAAAACAAGTTTCCTCTGTATCAAATCGAAATAACCATAAGCAGCGCTGACAAATGATTTACTGTCTAATGCTTCCTTCAAAATATCATTCGCCTTTATCAGGATCTCTTTTGGTTTTTCAATTGTCTTTGAAAGTGATTCAAATATTCCTTTAACTTCAGCCATAATGAACGCAGCAGAAATTCCTTTGCCAGACACATCAGCAATGACAAACCCAAGCTTGCTTTCATTTATTTTGAAGAAATCATAGTAATCACCGCCGACTTCGAAAGCGGGAATGAAAACAGAAGCAATTTGCAAGCCCGGATATTGGGGTAATTTTGTTGGAAGGATTTTTCTTTGAATTTCTCTGGCTACATCAAGTTCCTTCTCAAGTCTTTCTTTTTCTATTGATTCTTCGAGAAGCCTGGAATTCTCTAATGCAACAGATGCATAATCAGAAAATGTTTCTATTGCACTTAGATCATCCTGTGTAAATATTTCACCTGATCCTTTGGCAGCAACAAGAGTCCCCTGCGTTTCTCCACGGGTTTTTATGGGTGATACAGATACAACGGAGAACAGATTTTCTGAACTCCCATCAACAATTTTATCCTTAAGGTTGAAAGTTTTTGTTGAAGTTAGTTTTTCAAAATTAATTCTTTCAAAAATCTGTTTTGTTAATTTATCCGATTCAACAAACCCAATATTCTTCGCAGCAAGTATGTTCTGTTTATCGCCTTCCTTCCAAATAATCCATGCTGCTTTTGAACCACTAAGTTTCTGTGCGATATCGGTTACAGTTTCAGCAAGGTCATTAAAATCAAGGACTTCTGTAATAAGCTTGCTGAAGTATTGTAGCGAAGTTACTTCCTGAGCTTTCCTATCATAAGCTTCAGCAGTTGGAAGGTGAAATAGTGTAGTAAAAAAAAGAATCATAAAATATATCGAACCATAAATCATAATTATCTGATTAAACTGCTTCACCGAAGGAGAAAAAGCACCAAGTATCTTGCTATAAATATTATCACCGGAGCTATTGGTTATATTTACAATAAATAAAGTCGTTATAACAAAGGAAAGCAGCAATAAATAAATTTTTTCTTTCTTTGACAAAAATGCAATCCAGGAAATTCGAATCGAATTAAAAACCATTAGCAAAACTGAAACAACGAAGAAAGTGGTGCTAAGAAATGATACACTCTCTTCCCAAAAAAAATTGATTGATAAGCTTGCAAGAACGAAAAAGACCAGCATAGTATTAAAATAAACTTTTATGTCCCTTCCCTGATTTAAAAAGAAAAAATGCCTGAGTGTCAGCAGAAAGAAGGAAACAAAGGCCAGCATTACTAAAACATAAGTAACAGATACTATGTTATAAACTAATCCAGGGTTATTGAGCTTGAGGTTTATATTATCAAAAATGCTCGGCATCAGGTAATCTGAAAACAGAATTATAAAAAACATTATTGCCAGTAAAATTCCAACATTTAATACCAGTGATAATGGGGCAATTGGACGGCTGTTTTCAAATCTTATTAACGCTAAAAGGAGAAAAAATACTGTAGCTGCAATTATTATATCAAGTACAACTTTTAAGTAAATTGATTCGGGACTTCCAAAAAATATTTTAAATACAAACAAAAGGAATGCAGCAAATAAAAATAGCTGCAGCTGAGTAGTTACAATATTTCTTGAGAGCTTAATCATAGAAGCTAGTTATCAGGTAAATAAATAATTANTTACCAGTTAAAATNATACTGAAGAAAATTAAGCGAAAACACCTTATAACTAAAGATTTCAGGTATGAACGGNCAATTTCTAGGATAGTTGAAAGTTTGGCAAGATTAGATGANNTCGCAGNAAAGCAGAANTCCTATTTCTTCTGACTCTTGGTAACCTCCGACTTAACTCTGATTTTGTTGCTTTTTAATTCTTCACTCATCTGCTGAAGTTCTTTTTGCAGTTCTTCCATCTGCTTCTTGAATTCATCATCGGAGGAATACCTGTTATAATAATCCCTATCAAACTGATATTTTATAAGCATAGAATCATCAAAAGGCTTCACTGATTTTAATTTTTCAAGGCTGTAAAGATCCATTCCAGGGTTTGCTTCAGCAAGTGAATCCATATTCAGCATATTATAGTTAACCACGTAACTGTAAACTGAGTCATCATTGTAGTATTCTATTTTAATCCCGCTTTTAGATTTTTCAATCTTGGGAATTTTGTAAGCATAAAAGTGAATGTTATTTGTAGCCTGTTCAATTAGGGGATCAATTGTTTCGATTTCTGGAATCGGTATTTCAGGTATATGGTGCTGTGGCATATCAACTCTGCAAATGTTTGAGTCAACTACAATCTTGAAAGAATGNACATTCTGAGCATCAGTTAAGTATTTGTAAGTGGAGTCATATCGTATATTCAATGTAAACTGTTTAACTTTCTCTTCATTAATCTTTATCTGCTTTTCAAATTCTCTCATTTCTTTTTCAAATTGATGTGAGTTAAATTCATAAGCTTCAGCAAATATCGAATCCGGGGTAACGAAAATGTACTGATCACCAGGATTATTCTTTATCCTTTCTACAGTGTTTACTACTATAGTTTTTTCAGAGTTAGTTATGCCGGCAGGAACAATTCTATCAAATTTGGTTTTGTTTAATTTTTCAGAAGCAACAAGCAGATCAGCGAAGATTGCTTTTCTCAAATTCCATAAATTCGGATTTATTGCAATTGTATTTTTATCATTTATAAGAACTTGTCCTTCAAGAGCTTTACTATAACTGCCAATTATTGAGTCAACCGTTTGTTTCTGATCAGAATTTAAATTCATCGCAGAAATAAATTCATTATAACTTTCCCGCTTTACTTTTTGATCGCTCGTGCGGATTTCAAAGAATTCTTTTCCTGAATCATCATATCCTAAAAGTAGATATTGCTTGCGTGTATTATCAAGCGGCAGTTCATTATTAAATGCAAAATTGAAAACATCTTCATGGGTTAGATTAGCCGCAAATAAAACTGGCTGCAGATTTTCCTTGTAGAAACCAGCAATAGCCACCTTTTGATCTTCCCACATTTTATCAATCAAACCGGGATTGAACTTCAGAACTACCATTATAATAATAGTAACTAATGCTAATGCCGCAGCAGGCATCCATCTATTAAATCCTGAAGTTTCATTTTTTTGACCTTCAATTGCAGCCATCAAACGGGTTTCAAAGAAATGCGATTCCGGTATTCTTTTAACTCCTGAAGAAAGCTGTTTAATTTTTTTTAGGTCTTCCAGCTTCTTCTGCATTTCAAGAGAAGTCGCCAGAAGCTTTTCAACTTCTGCTTTTTCTGATGGAGTAAGTTCTTCATCAATATATGCGGACAGTAATTCCAAATTTTGTAAATCTTTATTCAATTCATCAACTCCTTTTCAAGAGGCTGAAGTATTTCCTTCAGCTTTTCTCTTCCTCTGAAAATTCTTGATTTCACAGTACCCATTTCGCAATTAAGAGTTTCTGCAATCTCCTGATAACTAAAACCTTCTATGTCCTTAAGAATTAAAGGCATTCTCAGTTTTACAGGCAGCTTTGATATTGCATCCATAACTATTTTTGATATATCATTATCCTCAACAGGTGTTCCGTATTCAGAAACTTCGGTACCTTCTTCAATTGGGAAAAATATTTTTCGCACATTCATTTTTCTCAAATAATCTTTGCATCTATTTACAGTAACTCTGTAAAGCCAGGTAGTAAATTGGGATTCGAACCTGAAGTGCTTAAGATTTCTGTACACCGTAATGAAAACGTCCTGAGCAATATCATCAACCAGGGCACTATTATTCATAGTAATGTAAATTATGTTTCTAACTTTTTCCTTATGTCTTTTAACAAGGATTTGAAAAGCAGACTTATCTCCATCAATGAATTGCCTGATAATTGAATAATCATCGTCTATTGATAATAATTGAGGCTGCTGCAAATCCTTTTCTTTATCTTTTGAAATCATTTTTTTAGACGTAATATTTACAGTGTTGTTCCAATTTATTAAATAAATATCTAATCAGAAAGCTTTGAATTTAATTTAAGTAATATGTTTGCAAAAGTATGCTTATCTGATTAAATTTCGATGAAAATTTAAAGGAGTCATTTATGAAAATCAAAACCAGCGAAAAATATGGAGCAGTAATAGTTGAATTAAAAGGAAATGTGATGGGCGGCGATGACACTAAAGAATTCAATGATTTACTGCACAAATTAATTGATGAAAATAAGATAAGAGTAATCATAGATCTTAGCGAAGTTAAGTTTATGAACAGCTCCGGTCTTGGAATGTTGATTGGCGGTTTAACAACAATGAAAAAAGCAAACGGTTTTTACAAGCTTGCAAATGTAACTGATAAAATAGAAAGCTTACTTATAATTACTAAACTGATAACGATTTTTGAACACTACGAATCTGTTGATAAAGCAATCGAATCTTTACCAAAATAAATCAAGTAATATTAATTTCTGAATAGAAACTCCGGATTGAAAAATTCGGAGTTTTTGTTTGCTTAATTTAAAATCAATCCTGAAGAAATAACCAATCTATGAGTGTTACAGTTCTTGTTGGAAGCCAGTGGGGCGACGAAGGCAAAGGAAAAATTGTTGATATACTTAGTGAAAAGTATAAAATAGTAGTAAGATACCAGGGCGGCGCTAACGCCGGTCATACAGTTATCATCGGTGATAAAAAATATGTGCTTCATTTAATTCCTTCCGGGATATTACGTGATGATGTTATTTGTGTTATCGGTAACGGAGTTGTCATTGACCCGACCGCTTTGCTTGAAGAGATTGACCTTCTCGAAAAAAACGGAATCAAAGTAGCAGGCAGATTGTATATCAGCCATAATGCACACCTGATAATGCCTTATCATAAATTACTCGATCAAATAATTGAAAGCGGTGACACAAAAATAGGAACAACGGGAAGAGGTATTGGGCCTTGCTATATTGATAAGTTTGCACGCAAAGGGATTAGAATAGTTGATCTTCTTGACAGAGTTGAGCTTGAAAAGAAAATCAGAATTAATCTTAAAGAAAAAAACGAGCTGCTTAATAAAGTTTATGAGCACGAGGGACTGGATGTTGATGCTATAGTAAAAGAATACCTTGAATTTGACCGAACCATTGATAAGTTTATTAAAGATGTCCCCTCATTTCTTAATAATGCAATAGCCGAAGGCAAATCCGTGTTGCTTGAAGGTGCGCAGGGAGCTTTACTCGATATAGATTTCGGAACATATCCGTTTGTTACCTCCAGCAGTCCAACTTCAGGCGGAGCTTGCACAGGGACAGGAATTCCTCCAACAAAAATTGATTCAGTTGTGGGAATTGTCAAAGCATACACTACGCGTGTTGGCAATGGTCCCTTCCCTACCGAGTTACTGGATAAAGAAGGTGAAAAATTAAGATCTATCGGCGCTGAGTTTGGCGCGACAACAGGAAGACCCAGAAGATGCGGCTGGTATGATGCATTTCTTGTTGCTTACTCACAAATGGTAAATGGAATCACATCAGTTGCAATTACAAAACTCGATGTACTCAGCAGCTTTGAAAAAATTAAAGTATGTGTTGCGTATGAATTGAATGGCAAACGAATAAAATATTTTCCAACTTCCGTTGAACAGCTCTCTGCAGTCAAACCCATATACGAAGTTCTCGACGGCTGGAATGAAGATATCAGCAATTATTTATCCTATGACCAGCTTCCTGCAAAAACAAAAGAGTATCTGAAATTCATAGCTAAACACTCAGGAATTAAGATTGATATTATTTCTGTAGGACCAAAACGTGGGCAGACGTTTTACGTGAAGAATTAAAAATGAAAGGGCGTGATATATCACGCCCCTGCTAACTACTCACTTCTAACTTTTTATTACTCCATCAAAACTTGTCCACCGTAGTGCTAACGAAGGAGGATCATCTTTTTTGTACTAAGAAACTCATCTGCTTTCAGTGTGTAAAAATATACTCCGCTTCCCAATTCGGTGGCGTTGAATTCAACTTCATGAACTCCGGCAGATTTCTCTTCATTAACCAGAGTTGCAACTTCGTTGCCTAAAACATCATAAACTTTTAATGTTACAAAAGAATTCATTGGCAACTGATAACTTATTGCTGTAATTGGATTAAATGGATTAGGATAATTTTGTGCAAGTGAAAATTCTGTTGGAGCGATTTCAACTTCTACAATGCCTGAGTATTCAAAACTGCCATTAAAATCTAATTGTTTTAATCTGTAGTAGAGTTTTGATGGTGCTTTGTCTAACAATAAATCTGAATACGAATATTGCTGCGGTTCAGAGGTTGTTCCATTTCCTTCTTTAAAACCAATCGTCCTCCAAATTGTATTATCAGAGCTTCTCTCAATTTCAAAGCCACTATTATTTAATTCTGTTGCAGTTGACCAGGAAAGTGTAACAACATTCGCTGCAACAGAAGCCGTGAATGAGACCAGTTCTACTGGGACGACATCGGTGATATAGCTGTAATAAACATCCTGCTCACCGTTAAACGTAGCTGCCCATGCCAGCGATGCACCGTTCATATCGGAAACCATATTGAAGTAATCACCCATCTTATTCTGCTGTGGCCAGCCAAGATGAGGATTGAAAAAACCTGAAAGTCTTTCATTTGCTGACCAGGTTACACCGCCATTTGTCGACTTCGAGTAATACAAAGCTGACAAGTATGTTCCAGGATTATCACGCGTATCCAACCATATTACATCAATTCGTCCGTTTGGAGCAACCGACATTGTACCAAACCATTGATATGCTGAAGTACCGGGATCATCATTAATTTTGATTGGTGAACTAAAGCTAACACCACCATTTGTGCTTCGTGCAAACATAACATCCAATGGATCAGCAGTAGAATTTCTATCAACCGAACACAATACGTAAATATATCCATTGTAAGGACCACCGGAAGTGTCAATGGCTATATTTGTTTGTCCGCCCAGACCATCAGGATTTGGTCCGGAACCATATGTAATAGTACCATCCAGATTAACACTTGTGGTCATATCCCAGGTTACCGTTTGACCGGGATTCTTTGCATTAGGAGATTTATTAACCTGGAAATTGTTTCCAGTGGTTCCGCCAATAAAAAGGTTTCCGTTGGATCCTACAGCGAGCGTACCCCAATAAGGTTCATTTGGGATTGTAACACAGTTTTCAAAACTGCTGCCAGCATTAGTTGAACGGGTAAAAAAACCGGGATAACAGACGCTGTAAGATTGAGTCCAATAAGCATAGATATGTCCCTTTCCGGAACCATTGGTTTTATCAATCGTCATCCACTGTTTGTCTCCTCCCTGAGCAGCAGTTCCGCTGTTCCAAGAGGAACCTCCGGTACTTGATTTAAACACCTTGCACATATATTCCGGGGAATTTGTAAGGCTGTTATAATAAAAATTTCCTTCAACATCAGCATCCAGTACCGGATCTGATCGGAATATTCCTGGTTCAATTACACCTGGAAATGTCCATGACTGTCCGCCGTTTGTTGAATATCCATACCCAGCCTGGCGAAAATTATTACTGATTGTATTAAACTGCCGCCATCCTATCGCAATTCTATTACGATTATTTGGATCAATAGCGATCGAGGGTTCGTTAGCAGCATCTCCAACTATGTTTTGCCCGTTCGCATCAACATTTACCTGAGTAGTAACGATACTATTCATTGAATAATTATAACCTGGCGAGCGGGGCTGACTGTCTCTTAAGTCAGGGATATAATCATCGTCTTTAATTTCGTGATGTGCAGTAGGATTTGGCGGATTGTCTTTTTGCTCTTTGTCTGTTTGAGGAAAAATTTGATTCGGTGAGATGAGAAAAAGTATTATCAGAAAGGATACTAACCTGATAATATTATAAATACTTTTCTTTTCAAATATAAAATCCATATGAGTTCTCCAAATTTTGTTTTCAGAATTTTTGAATTTTCTTACCCTAATTTACAAATAATTTTTTTGCTCTACCTCAACGCTTCGGTACTAATTATAAGTAGTTATTGAAATGTCTTTTTCGAAATTTGCGTTACTATCTGGATGAATCCGCTGCTCAAAAATACTCTATCGTACTAAATAATGAGCAAAGCTCCCCATGAAATTAACTCATTATAACCTGTCCGAGGAAGTATTAATAAAGTAGAACCATCTTCTTCGATTCACACATCGGGTGATATTTCTAATCCCAAAATAACCTCGTTTCTAGTCTTTAATCAATTCTTTTTAGATTTTTATTTTGGAAATAATACAACACACTAACGAAAAATTTGTAGGGATGTCCCACTTGGATTGAGATAATTTTCTCT
>JGI20213J14113_1000169_pt1 | contig 14289 bp, 11 predicted proteins | sample WetSurMetagenome_3_FD_14113 | JGI IMG/M metagenome (IMG submission 14113) | reverse complement strand
ATGTTATTCCAAGTCCATGACGATGTTGCTTTATTCCGTTTGCCTTTTGATGCTTCAGCGCAATGGTAATTTGAACGCTATTTTTAATTAACAATACCCTTATTTTTGGTTGGTATGGTTTTTCAAAATCGCATAAATACAATTTTCTGATACGTTGTATTTAATCGCCAATTGCTTTTGATTAGCCCCTGTAAATTTGGAGGCAATATTATCATTTCGCCTTTTTCTTTTATTACCGCCCTCTATTGGAATATAAACAGCCGTACCGCCCGTCCTTTTAATTATCGCTTCTATAATCGCATCACAAGCCGATTGGCTTATGTCTTTATCAATCCCTTTGTTAACAAGCGCGTCATAACTTACTTGGTGAATATCTTTAAGAATATTATTAACTTCTACAGACACATTAACCCCTAGTTATTTATCAATGGCGCGTATTTTACCACTGACATATCAACGATGTGTTTAGCGTTAACTGGCTATTGTCCTAAAAAATGCCAGTGATATACTTAATATGCTTTGAAGCGTGTGACCCTCCCTAGTTCTACGAGTGGTAGCGGAGCAATCCCCTAGTGTAGTTGGTGTTGAAGTACCAGCCTCGCTTTAAGGTACTATTTTTTAAAAGCCACTGATAATTTAGGGGCTAGCCATTATTTAAAACCTGGGTTTTATCGGTTTTAAACTCGTCATCATGACGAAACGGCTAATTAATTTTTCCAGCGCAAAACCCCCCATAATCTGTAATAACCCTACTTTGCCATCCAGACCAAGTGTTTTGGCGGTCTTGAGGGTATTTTGACCGTGTGAATTAATTTTGTAGAAGTTGTAGAAGGTTGTAGCACCCCCTTCTACACCCTCAAGCCCGCGCCGTTACTTGGTCTCCAGCCGATTTGTTAAAGATGTTAAAGGTTTTTCGTGTATATGAATATTTAGCCAGTTTTACCAAACGGAATTATCACTGCACCCGCTTTCAAACTGTCCAAATAATCCGCCCACGCTTGCATCATTTTGTGTCTCTCTGGTAAATGTGCAGTGCGACTGTATGCCCGTCCGTTTGGGTCTCTGACTGCATGGGCTAATTGATGCTCGATAAAATCCACCCTAACCGTTAGCACTTCGTCAAGGATGGTTCTCGCCATTGCCCTAAAGCCGTGAATGGTCATTTCTTCTTTACTAAACCCCATACGCCTCAATGCTGCTAATAAGGCAACATCACTCATAGCGCGTGAACCATTAGGCGTTCTTTCACTTGGGAAAACATATCTACCTTTGTTTGTTAATGGCTTGATTGCTTCCAGTATGGCTATTGCTTGATTTGAGAGTGGCACAATGTGAGGTATGTTTGTTTTGGTGACTAGATAACGCCATTCTTTAGCGTTTAGGTCTATGTGTTCCCATTCTGCATGACGTAATTCTGTAGGGCGAACAAACACCAACGGGGCAAGCTGTAACGCGGATTTAACGACAAATGAGCCGCTATAGGTATCAATAGCGCGTAAGAGTTCCCCCGCTTTTATTGGATCAGTCAATGAGGCAAAATGTCCACCTTTGACCATTGATAACGCGCCCTTGAGTGAGGGGGTAATATCAAAATCAGCCACCCCTTTTGACACGGCATAACGAAAAACCTGCCCCGCCGCCTGTAATGCTCTATGTGATGTTTCTATCGCGTTCCTGCTTTCAATGCGTTGTAACACTATGAGCAATTCAGGTGCTTTTATCTCAGTGATAACCCTATCGCCTAGCCACGGGAATAAATCACGTTCAAACAGTGCTAACGTTCTTTTTTTGTGGCTTTCTGATTTGTTGCTTAAGTGCTTGGTGTACCACTCCAAAGCGATTGCCTTAAAACTGTTTTCAGTCGTGGCTAGTTTCTTTATTTTGCGGTCTAGGCTGGGGTCGATACCATTGGCTATTAACTCTCTAGCATTATCCCTTTTTTCACGCGCCTGTTTTAGTGTAGTGTCTGGATAGACCCCTAAGGGTAATAATTTCTCCTTCCTAGTAAATCGATACTTGAAGCGAAAGTATTTAGAGCCGTTAGGATTAATCAGCAAGTACATTCCCTTTTCATCGGCTAACTTGTAGGGCTTATCTTTAGGCTTAGGATTTTTGATGGTGTTATCAGTTAGCGGCATGGGGGTATCTCCTAGCGAGTGTGAGCATATACCCCCACTTATACCCCCCTAATACCCCGACTGTCAACGAACCTTAACGCACTTCATTGGGCAATAAAAAACCCGCTAAGCTTGGTAGCTTGCGGGCTTGTGGTCTTCTTTGAACGGCATAAAACCTATGTTTGGTGGCGATAGGTGGATTTGAACCACCGACCCCGGGGTTATGAATCCCGTGCTCTAACCAACTGAGCTATATCGCCGTTTTGGCTCTTTGTAAAGAGCGGGAATTATAGATACCCGTTCTTGATTTGTCAAACGTTGAATCTAAAGTGCATTACATCGCCGTCTTTAACAATGTAATCTTTACCTTCTAATCGCCATTTTCCTGCGTCTTTCGCGCCTTGCTCACCTTTGTAAGTGATAAAATCTGCGTAAGAAATTACTTCCGCACGAATAAAACCTTTTTCAAAATCGCTGTGAATCACACCTGCTGATTGTGGCGCGGTTGCGCCGATAGGAATCGTCCATGCTCTGACTTCTTTTACACCTGCGGTGAAATAAGTCGCCAAATTGAGCAATGAATAACCTGCTCTGACCACACGATTTAAACCTGCTTCTTCTAAACCTAAATCATCGAGAAATTCTTGTTTTTCGTCCTCATCCAATTGGGAAATTTCCGCTTCAATTACCGCACAAATCGGCACAACCATTGAACCTTCTTTGGCTGCAAATTCTCTGACGCTATCGAGCATCGGATTATTTTCAAAACCGTCATCCTGCACATTGGCAATGTACATAGTGGGCTTCAGTGTCATTAAGCACAGGTCTTTAAACAGGGCTTTTTCTTCCTCGGTTACATCCATTGTACGCACAGGTTCTCCCGCTTCCAGTTGTTTTAAGACGCGCTCTAATACTTCTTTTTTCGCTTGTTCGTCTTTATTGCCTGTACGAGCAATTTTGCTGGAACGTAACAGGGCTTTTTCTACCGATGCCATATCGGCTAATGCCAGTTCAGTATTAATTACTTCAATATCAGACAAAGGATCAATTTTTCCAGCAACGTGAACCACGTTATCATCTTGAAAACAACGCACAACGTGAGCAATCGCATCGGTTTCACGAATATTGGCTAAAAATTTATTACCTAAGCCTTCGCCTTTAGATGCGCCTTCCACTAAACCAGCAATATCAACAAATTCAATGGTGGTGGGCAATACACGTTCAGGTTTAACGATTTCCGCCAGTTTATCCATGCGGCTATCTGGCACAGGCACAACGCCAACATTGGGATCAATGGTACAAAATGGATAATTTTCAGCGGCGATTTTTGCACGCGTTAAGGCGTTAAATAGGGTTGATTTACCAACATTGGGTAAGCCAACGATTCCACAATACAGTGCCATAGAATTCTCTTAAAAGTTTAAAAAACAGACAATTATACAAGTTATCAATTTAATTCGCTGATTGATTGCCACGTCTAGGATCAAAGGCATCCTGCACGGTATCGGCAAATAAATTCGCCGCCAGCACTAAAGCAAACATAAACACAAACGCGGCTGATAATGACCACCAGACGATAGGATCACGCGCCATTTCTAGCCTCGCGCCATTAATCATATTGCCCCAACTGTAAGTGGTCGGGTCAACGCCGATGTTAATGTACGACAATACCGCTTCGGCTAATACTAACGAGCTAAAATCTAACACCACGGAAATCAACACGATGTGCATCACGTTGGGCAAAATGTGGCGCAGTAAAATCGTGTGTTGCTTAACGCCCAGTGCATAAGCGGCTTGCACATATTCCATTTCGCGCAGTTTCAGGGTTTCGGCGCGTAATAACCGACATAAACCTGTCCAACTGGTGACACCTAGAATCATGCACAAAAATAATAGCCGCGTATCGGAGCGCACCACGACGCTGGTGAAGTCAGCTTCATGATTTGCCATGTACACTTGTACCATCAAAATGGAGGCGGCTATCAGTAATACGCTGGGGATGGAATTGAGCGTGGTATAAATATACTGAATGACATCATCGACCCAGCCGCGAAAAAATCCCGCCAATATGCCAAAAATAATCGCCATTGGTAACATGATGAGCGTGGTGAGTGTGCCGATAATTAAACCTGTCCGTATGCTTTTGATGGCTTGATAAAACACGTCTTCGCCGACTTTATCTGTGCCAAGGACGTGGTAATAGCCTGAGAGGTGAATCAGTGTGTAGCTGAGGGTAATGAGAATAAATAGGGTACAAGGTACGGGCTGAAAGGTAAAAGGCACACTATCTTCATCTTGCCTCTTGTTTTTAATAAACAACCAATACACCAGCATTAACGCCATAAAACTCACGACACCTTGAAAAATACCCACTGCCGTTTTCTGCACAATATCAGCAAGTTTGTCGTCATCATTAGTCAAATGCTGACCACCAAATTGCAAACGCGGATAATCCCATTGTGTTGAACCATCGGCTACAGTCATCATTTCCTTGCTGTACAAATGCGTGGCAAACGGCGCGGAATAGGTTTTTTCGCCGTGTTCGCGCAAGGGCGTTGCCCAAACATCCAGCAAGCTAATAATTTCATTACCTGAACCTTGCTGTTTGAAATGCACCGAATCCAGCAATCCTATCAACACAAAAAATACCAACACCACCAGCGACACCATACCAACAGAATTATTGGCAATCGTTTGTAACGGGCGTTTGAGGTGTTCTTTACCGCGTAGATAAAAGCCAATACCTAAGATGCTTAACAGTAGCGTAAAAATCAGTCCATCTGTCCATAACAAAATCATGATAAACGCACCCGTGGATCAACTAGCGTGTAGGAAATATCGGTGAGCAATAAACCGATGATGTATAACACTGAACCCAAAAACACCATCGCACGCACGATGGCAAAATCTTGGCTATTAATCGCATCTATCGTATAGCTACCTAGTCCTGGAATACTAAAAAACGATTCCATGATTAAACTACCCATGAACAGTAACGGCAACACTACCACCACGCCCGTTAAAATCGGAATCATGGCATTTTGTAATACATGACGGAATAAGGTTTGAGTTTCACTTAAGCCTTTGGCTCTGGCGGTGCGGACATAGTCTTTTTCCACTTCCTCTAAAAACAGCGTGCGATACCAGCGACCACCCGAACCAATGCCTGAAAACACACCAATCAACACAGGTAAAATCAAAAATTTAATCGCCGCAAAACCGCCGTCATAACCCGAAATCGGCACTAATTTTAATAACTTAGCAAATAAAAACTGCCCGCCGATAATATAAAACAGTGACGAGATGGACATTAACACTACGCACAATACTATCCCCGCTTGTTCTAAATAACTGTTACGAAATAACACCATCATCAAGGCAAAACTGATATTGACCAATAAACCCAACATTAAAGTCGGTAACGCCAAGGCAAGACTGGGCAATGCGCGTTGTTGTATATCATCACCGATATTCCTGCCACTATCGGATACACCAAATTTAAACAAAAACAAACCTACCGATTTAGTATAAAAAATCGTCTCGGTAACTTTTTTCTCGCCCTCCGCCTCGCTATTCCATAACAGCGGCACATCATAACCGTGCTGGTGTTTCCAGTTACTTATCGCCGCTTCGGTAACGTGTTTTTGCCCTAACTGCAACCGCGCCATATCATCGGGACTATTGACCACGAAAAATAATACAAAGGTCAGAATATTAACTCCCATTAACAAGGGGAAGGCATATAAAAATCGGCGGATTAGGTAACTGGTCATGGCAAGGTTTTCTAAGGGTTAATTTTATTCTTTCATTTACGTTCCAACGCTCCAACGTTGGAATGCCTCTGTGGACGCACCAGCGTCCTTTCCTACTTCTCCAACAACGCTGCCACAATCTCCAGCCAATGCCGCACGGGTGTTTGGGTTTTACTTTGTAAATGCGTTAAACAACCAATATTCGCGGTGGCAATCACATCAGGTTGCTGCTGTTCTAAAGCGGTAATTTTATTTTGCCCTAACTGCTCGGCTAATTCAGCTTGTAATATTGAATATGTCCCTGCTGAACCACAACATAAATGTCCATCGGCAACAGGCGACAGGGTAAAACCTAAACGTTGTAATAGTTGTTCCATTGCACCTGCTAATTTTTGCCCGTGTTGCAGGGTGCAAGGTGACTGCACGGCAATTTTAGCGGTGTTGTGCAATTTTAAACGACTTAAATCTTCGGCTAACACGATTTCGACAATATCACGGCTTGCCGCTGACACGCGCCGCGCTTTGTCCGCATAATTAGCATCGTATTGTAAGAGTTCGCGATAATCTTTTACCATCACGCCACAACCGCTGGCGGTGATGACGATAGATTCCGCGCCTTGTTCTAAGTACGGTAGCCACGCATCAATATTGCGGCGGGCGAAGTTTAAGCCGTCTTCGGGCGCGGAGTTGTGATGACTTATCGCACCACAACAACCTGCACTGGGCACGGTGATTAATTGAATACCTAATTGTTGCAATATCAACTCGGCGGCTTGATTGATGCTGGGTGCTAGAACACTCTGCACGCAACCTTCTAGGATAAGCATTTTTCTTGGTTCAGTTCCATCCGTGGCTTTTGGATCGCGGCAGTCAATGCCGCAATGACGGCTGGTTGGTATATGGGCGGCAAGTTTGCTGGGTAACAACGGCGTAAACCATTTTGCCACGGTCAATACCGATTTAAAGCGTTGTGGATACGGCAACACAGCTCGCAAACCAGCCCGTTTCAACCGTTCGACTAATGGACGGCTGACTTGTTGTTCTAATTGAGCGCGTCCTATATCCAGCAGACGCGCATACTGCACACCTGATGGGCAGGTAGTTTCACAGGCTCTACAGGTTAAACAACGGTCTAAATGTTCCAGCGTAGTCATGCTGGCGGCTTGCCCTTCCAGCACTTGCTTAATCAGATAAATTCGACCGCGTGGTCCATCACATTCATTATTGAGCAATTGATAGGTCGGGCAGGTAGCATTGCATAAACCGCAATGGACACAGGTGCGTAAAATGCGCTCAGCTTGTTGGGCTTGTTGTTCGGTAACAGCGGTTAAGGTTTCAATTTTCATAACTTACCATTCTGCATACAAGCGACCACGATTAAACAGTCCGTGCGGATCAAAGGCGTGTTTTATATTGCGCTGTAGTTTGGCTAACGCTTCGGCTGGCGGTTGAAATTCACAGCCTAACACGGAGCGGAATCGACAGGCATGAGCGGATAAACTCTGCATAGTGGCAAAAATGGTTTCCGCGCTTTCATCGGTTTTTAACCACCGTAACGCGCCGCCCCAATCAATAAACCATTGCCCTGATAACTGCGGTTGTGGCGTGGCGGGTGCAAGTGATAATCGCCACAGTGGCGTGTCACCCTGAAAAAACTCGTGTTGCTGTTCACGTAGCGACCGCCAAAACGTTTTGGCAATAATCGGTGATAACACTTCGCCACCAAGCCGTTGTTGTGCCGCTTTCAAGGCGGATTCTGCCCCTGATAAGCGAACGTGTAGCGTGTTGCTTTCAAAGCACATTGCCGATAGTGGCAAGTTTTGTCTGCCTAATTCAATCATCGTGGTTAAGGCTTGCGCTTCATTCAGAATAAAAGCCAGTGTGATTTCAGTTTCAGGGCGCGGTAGGACTTTTAAAGAAATATCCAACAGCACACCCAATGTGCCTAACGCGCCGACTTGTAAGCGAGAGACATCAAAACCTGCGACATTTTTCATCACTTCGCCACCAAACTTAACGACTTCGCCCTGTCCGTTAATCAAGCGTATGCCTAACACCACATCACGCACCGCGCTGGTGTAAGCGCGTCTTGAACCCGATAAACCTGCTGACACTGTACCGCCTATGGTCGCAGTGTTGCCAAAATGCGGCGGTTCAAAGGCGAGCATTTGTCCGTGTTCGGTAAGTAGCTTTTTAATGTCGGCTAAGGGCGTACCACAACGCGCCGTGATGACTAATTCTGTAGGTTCGTAATGAATAACGCCGCTGTGCTTAGCGACATGAAACGGCTCGCCTTGTGTGGCTCTGCCATAAAAGGCTTTGCTGTTACCGCCGATGATATGTAGCGGAGTTTTGTGTGCGATGGCAGCTAAAACGCACTCGCGTAATTGATCGGTGTTATCCATGATTAAAAACGTTCTAAGTCAGGACGCGGTAACTGCCCATGATGGACGTGCATCGCGCCAAATTCGGCACAACGTGCCAAACTGGGAATGGCTTTACCTGCATTAAGCAAACCACGCGCATCAAATGCGGCTTTGACGGCGTGAAATTGTTGCAGTTCAGCCGTGGCAAATTGCAGACACATCCCATTGAGTTTTTCCATACCCACGCCGTGTTCGCCTGTTATCGTACCGCCCACAGCAATGCACAGTTCTAAAATTTTATGCCCCAAGACTTCAACACGCGCCAAATCATTGTCTTTATTGGCATCGTATAAAATCAACGGGTGTAAATTACCATCACCCGCATGAAAGACATTGGCAACTGCCAAGCCGTATTGTGCCGCTAAATCAGCAATGCCCAGCAATACATCAGCCAAATACTTACGCGGAATCGTACCGTCCATACAGTAATAATCAGGCGATAAACGACCGACCGCAGGAAAGGTGGCTTTGCGTCCTGCCCAAAGTTTTTTGCGTTCGTGGTCGGTTTCTGCCAGTCGTACTTCACTCGCACCCTGTGCATAAAAAATAGCCCGCGCGCGCGCTATATCTTCTGTTACTTGTTCGCTCATGCCGTCCATTTCACACAGTAATAACGCCGCTGCATCGACGGGATAACCTGCATGAATAAAGGCTTCGGCGGCTTGAATGGCCAAGCTGTCCATCATTTCCAAGCCTGCGGGAATTAAGCCGTCGCTGATAATCGCCGCGACTGCTGCACCTGCTTGTTCAATGCTGGTGAAAATGGCTAGCAGTGTGGAAGCGGTTTCGGGCATGGGTAATAATTTAAGCGTGGCTTCGACAACGATGCCTAATAACCCTTCTGAACCTGTCACGATAGCCAGTAAGTCATAGCCTGAACTGTCTAAACCCGCGCCACCTAAGGTCAGCAAATCGCCATCAATAGTCAGTAGATGTATCGACAAAATATTGTTGACCGTCAGCCCGTATTTTAAACAATGCACACCGCCTGAATTTTCCGCAATATTACCACCGATGGTACACGCTAATTGTGAGGACGGATCAGGCGCGTAATATAAACCGTAAGGCGCGGTGGCTTCGGAGACGGCTAAATTTCTTACGCCAGATTGGACACGCGCACAGCGATTATCAGGGTCAATCGCCAGAATACGATTGAATTTAGCCATACTCAGCAACACGCCATTGGCAACAGGCAACGCGCCACCTGATAAACCTGTTCCCGCACCCCGCACTACAACAGGCACACCGTACTTAGAACACAGTTTTAACACCGCTTGTGCTTGCTCAGTGGTTTCTGGCAATACCACCAACCAAGGCAACACCTGATAAACCGACAGCGCATCACATTCATAAACGCGTAATTGTTCAGGTTCAGACAGAATATTATCAGCTTTTAGCTGAGTTTTTAGCTGCCGCAAAAATTCACCTTTGTCCATATTATGGCTGGTCTGTTCGGCAGAATGAGGAGAATAATTCATAATTTTGAATAGGTTGGCATCGTTAGCTGTTGGCGGTAAAGGTAGCATTTTTTGCTAACGCACACCATAAACACTGTGTGGAAAACCTGTTAGAAAGGAATAATACGATGCTGTCATTGACTTGCTAATCTGCAAAGTAGAGTTTGGCATTTATATTTATGCTAAATTATAAAGCTGATCCATTACCATCCTCTTATCCATCAACATCCGCTTGAAAACAATTCTTCACTCCCCATAGTAGTATTAACTTAAAAACTCTCTACGGAACAAATACTATGCGAATGGATAAACTAACCAGTAAATTTCAAGAAGCGTTGGCGAATGCGCAAAGTTTGGCTTTGGGCAAAGATCATCAATTTATCGAACCAGTGCATATCATGACCGCTATGCTCGATCAAGAAGGTGGTAGCATCAAGCCTTTATTAACGCAAATGGGTGTTAATACGACGTTAATCCGCACTGAGCTAAGCAAAGAACTGTCACGACTTGCTACCGTTAGCGGGTCGGGTGGTGATGTGCAGATTTCTAACGAAACCAACCGCTTATTAAACTTAACCGATAAACTCGCGCAAAAACGTAACGATGCGTTTATTTCCAGTGAGTTATTTTTATTAGCCGCATGTGAAGAACGGGGTTTTTTACAAGAGCTATTTAAAAAAGCCAATATCACTAAACCCGCCCTTGAAAAAGCCATAGATGCCATGCGTGGAGGAGAAACTGTGCAAGATGCCAATGCCGAAGATCAACGCCAAGCCCTCAATAAATACACTATCAATCTGACTGAACGCGCCGCCAGCGGTAAATTAGACCCTGTTATTGGGCGTGATGATGAAATTCGCCGTACCATTCAAGTGTTGCAACGCCGCACGAAAAATAATCCTGTGTTAATCGGTGAACCAGGTGTCGGTAAAACTGCTATTGTTGAAGGACTCGCGCAACGTATTGTTAATGGCGAAGTGCCTGAAGGCATGAAACACAAACAAGTGTTAGCGTTGGATATGGCGGCACTCATTGCAGGTGCAAAATTTCGCGGTGAGTTTGAAGAACGCTTAAAAGCGGTGTTAAACGATTTAGCCAAACAAGAAGGGCAAATCATTCTCTTCATTGATGAACTACATACCATGGTAGGCGCAGGTAAAGCTGAAGGTGCGATGGATGCGGGCAATATGCTCAAACCTGCACTGGCGCGTGGTGAACTGCATTGTGTCGGCGCAACCACGCTGGATGAATACCGTAAATATGTGGAAAAAGATGCAGCTCTGGAACGGCGTTTTCAAAAAGTGCTAGTCGATGAGCCGTCAGTAGAAGACACCATCGCCATTTTGCGCGGTTTAAAAGAAAAATACGAGGTGCATCATGGTGTCGATATTACTGACCCCGCTATCGTGGCGGCGGCTACCTTGTCGTATCGTTATATTGCCGATAGACAATTACCCGATAAAGCCATTGATTTGATTGATGAAGCGGCAAGCCGTATTCGTATGGAAATTGATTCTAAACCCGAAGTGATGGATAAATTACATCGGCGTTTGATTCAACTGAAGATTGAACAAGTGGCTTTGAAAAAAGAAAAAGATGCCGCATCGAAAAAACGTTTGGACGTTTTGGAAGAAGAAATCGGCGAGTTAGAAAAAGAATATTCCGATTTAGAAGAAACGTGGAAAGCAGAAAAATCGGCTGTTCAAGGCTCTGCCAATGTTAAAGAAAAATTGGAGCAAGCAAAATCCGACTTAGAATCAGCAAGACGCGCTAACGATTTAAACAAACAAGCCGAATTGCAATATGGAATTATTCCCGCACTAGAAAAGCAACTCAGTTTAGACATAGCAGGTGAAACGCAAAAACCCAGTTTGTTACGCAACAAAGTGACTGACGAAGAAATTGCCGAAGTAGTATCAAAGTGGACAGGTATTCCTGTGTCTAAAATGCTGGAAGGCGAAAAAGAAAAATTATTAAGCATGGAAGATTACTTAAATAAACGGGTAGTCGGACAAACGGAAGCTCTAAAAGCGGTGAGTAATGCAATACGTCGTTCACGCGCTGGTTTATCAGACCCGAACCGCCCGAATGGTTCATTTTTATTTTTAGGTCCAACAGGTGTCGGTAAAACTGAACTGTGTAAAGCCTTAGCCGAATTTATGTTTGATACACCCGATGCAATGGTGCGTATTGATATGTCGGAATTCATGGAAAAACATTCGGTGGCGCGGTTAATCGGCGCACCTCCTGGTTATGTTGGCTATGAAGAAGGCGGTTATTTAACTGAATTAGTCAGACGCAAACCCTATTCTGTGATTTTGATGGATGAAATTGAAAAAGCTCATCCCGATGTATTTAACGTGTTATTGCAAGTGCTAGATGATGGACGTTTAACCGATGGGCAAGGCAGAACAGTGGATTTTAGAAATACCATTGTGGTGATGACCTCCAACTTAGGTTCAGACATTATTCAATCGCTGTCGGGTGAAGCATTGTATTCGGTGATGAAAAATGCGGTGATGGATATAGTCACCACTAAATTCCGCCCCGAATTTATCAACCGTATTGATGAGGTGGTGGTGTTTCATTCTCTGGGTCGTGAACAAATTCGCGCGATTTCCAATATTCAAATCGGCTACTTGCGGCAACGTTTGCAAGACCGTGATATGAATTTTGAAATTTCTGAAGATGCGTTAGATTTATTGGGTGAAGCAGGTTTTGATCCTGTGTATGGTGCAAGACCGATGAAACGAGCTATTCAACAACAACTGGAAAATCCATTGGCACAAGCCATATTGTCAGGGCATTTTACCGCAGGCGATACCATCAGAGTCGAGGTTGAACATGAGGAATTGCGCTTTGTGAAAAAGTAATAATGTGGGAAAAGCTGACAGGTTTATCAAACCTGTCAGCTTTAATTTTGGGTATTGTTAATTAAAAATAGCTTTCAATTGCTTATTTCATTTAGCCATCAAAAGGATAGCGAAATACTTAAGCATATTCATATAGTTAGAGTAACACTTAGAGTTTTTTCGTAATCTGGCGAGAAAATGTCTAAGCAAACTGTTATATCTTTCTAGCGTGAAAGTTTGTGCCTTTGATTAAGTGAGTATGTAACGGTCGAGGAATAAATGTCTCATAAGGATGCCAGTAATCGGTCATAATGACTTTGATGTCTTGATGTGGCAGGGTGTCTCAGTGCGTTTGCCCTATTTCTACCGCGTGAGCCAATAATACAGTTGATGAATCGTTCCAACTCTGTCAACGGCAATCCATATCCAGAAAGCGTTTTTTTGAACATTAACTGCGCATCTCATCCAATTCCAGCATCTCAATGTCTGCTTCAGATGATCTTAACTCAGTTTTTTAGCTGATTGTAAACAGCTGTGTTAAACGAAATCTCTATCCTTTCAGATAACGTGGTATCGCTTGCTGCTTTACCGCTTCGCTATACCATTTGTGGCTCTCCTTGTATCTATAACCACAACTACTTACAGTGATGACGTTGCTTCCCTTTGTCTATGCCATTTTTAATTCGTTGTCCACTTTGGCATTTCGGACAAGTTGACATCTATTCTCCAATCATAATAAATTAACTAACAATTTATATCTTCTATGCTTAGTTAACAATGCCAAAGTGGAAATCTTGGCGATATAGATAGTGTCAGGGCCTGAAATGGATGTTCCTGAAATAAAAGTTAGTGAGATGAAAGTTCCTGATAATTTAGGTGTAACCGAATATCAAGCAGCTTGGATAAACATAGTAATGCTTGCGAGAATAAAAACTGGGTAAAATAGGAACAGGATTAAGTAGCGGGAGGGTATTTTGGGGTATATTTGAAATCTATATGCTTTTATTTATAAGGATTGCAGAGAATTATTCGGTTGTACCTTCGCATTTTCTTCGACCGTACTTAACACTCTTTCGAGTTCACAGTTACCTTAAATTAAAGATATGTAATAACAACAGTACAATACAATGAATGCACAACTTTATAGCGATATGACACCAGAGGGCAGGGCAGCCATAGCCTTTGAAGCTCTCACCCTAGACGATAGCGAGACCGCACAGCTTATTGAGGCAAGTTTTAACAATCAACAGGACGCATGGTGTCTTTATGCCGACCGACTCACTCATCTCAATATTTTGATGCTTAGCTTGACGGGTGTGTATTGGAAACTCTCCTCCACCCATGATTTTAGAAGTGCATGGGCAACTCAAGAAGTAATTAGAGCAGTGTGTGAACAAGCAGGTATTAATATCACGCTAATTTTTGAATGCAATGACATCGAACCACTCCCCGCCCCCATTCAATACGATGCCGATTGGCTACACGAACTCAAGCAAGATTTTATTGCTAGATTGTGAGTATGTTAGCGTAAGAACCTGTTCAACATCTCCGTAACAGCAAAGCCAAGAAAGCGAGATTGACGAATTGCAAGCTGGTGTTGAGCAAGCGTTCGGTATTTTTCCAGAGTCTTCGGGACTTTTCCAACCAGGCGAAGGAGCGTTCAACTACCCATCGTTGCGGAATTA
>JGI20213J14113_1000164_pt1 | contig 14456 bp, 11 predicted proteins | sample WetSurMetagenome_3_FD_14113 | JGI IMG/M metagenome (IMG submission 14113) | reverse complement strand
TCATCATTCGCATAAATGAAAAGAAGGCTGCCGCCCTTCAGCAAATTAATTATTTCCTTTGATAATTTTTTCGAAACAGCCGGACAACCCCAACTTCGTCCGATAACACCGTTTCCATTGGCAATTCTTTCATCAACATAATTTGCGCCGTGAATAATAATTCCTCTTTGTCTGGCATTATCGTTTATTCCTTTTTCCAATCCTTCAAGCGTTAACGAGTAGCCTCTTATGCCAAAGTATGAATTGCCAGTTCTAAAAAAGCCAAGACTACTTTTATATGATCTGATTTTATTTGAAAATTTTGTCGCATTCAGATAGCCTGATTTTTTTCCGTGAGCAACTAATGTATGAAACAGCAGCTTGTGATTTTCAATATCAATAATAAAAAATCTTTTTTCATTCGACGGTTTTGAATAATCTATTATTGAAAGTAAATTTTTATTGGTTAGCTCAATTGTATTGTAACCATCAAATGCTTGCTTAAAAATATTATAATCCAATTTATCTGTGAGTTCACATTCTGCATAAAGATTTTTAACGAGCAATTCATTATCATCAACATCAGAAATGGTCTCGTAGTTTGAACTTGTATATCTCTCACCGGGCGCACTGTTGGATATAGAATTTGACAGAAGCGTAAAAACTCCAATGAAAGCCAGTAAAAATATTCTCATATTTTGGAATAATGCATCATTTGTTCTTGGATACTGCTTTCGGTTTCAATTATTATACCGAATGAAAAAAGGTGATCGGGATTTATTTGCAAGCTCAATCCGTCATAAAATTGCATAACTGCGACGTAAATAGCTGTCACAATCGGTTTTGATTGACACGATAATTTTAATATGTGAGAAGATTACACGAAGACGGGAAAATCTACTCTTCTAAACTAGGCTTACCTTTTTTCTCAGGCTTTACTCAACTGAAACCAAGCTTTGATTTAACTGGTTAGACAAACCTGAAAAATTTAGTTTCAATTTTGCCCAAATAATTTTTTATTGCAAGACAATTTTTCGCCACTAGTTAATAAACTAAATTTCGAGAGGATTTGTCACAAAGATATCTTAGAAGAGTATTGTCTTCTTTAAATAACGGCGTTGCGGCTAAGCTGCTGCCCATAACAAGAATTTAGCTTAGAACACAACTACCAATAATTATTCAAAACTTTTATTATTAGAACTACTTTGAACAAGACTGCCGAAACAGAAAGATTAACATTAAAACTTATAAAATGCCGAATGCGAAAACGTCCGACTTTTAGTCGAGACCTCGCCTTTGGCGGGCTGTCGCTTTGAGCCACTGGTTAGGCCACAGCAATAATTAAAAGTAAGCTAAGCCAAATATTTACTTAACCATACGATACAAGCGTACAAGCCGGATGCGCCACCCCAAATCGGTACGGATTCCAATGCCCAAGCCATTGTAATGGACAAGAAGATTCTGCGCCAAGCCGGTCTTGGGATCGACTGACAAGATATCTACTTGAATATCGACTGCAAGGATCTCAGGTGTGATGACAACTGTTTTCCCTGTCGTCGTCACGTGCCGCATAGGCGGAAGCGTCGTGAATTGTTTGGCGAAATGTTGTTTAATCTCATCGCGTCCGTACAACGTCAATCCTTCAACCGAAAACTGGAAGTTGGCATCCTCTGCGAAAACAGCGCTGAACCGAGCAGCATCCTGCGCATTGTAAGCTGAGTCGAGCTCTTGTACTAAAGCTGCAAGCGCTTTTTGATTGGCCAAGATTTTACTCGAATCCTGCGCTGTGCAAGAGTTATGAGATACTAGAAAGATGGCAAGACTGAGAAGAACTAAAACATAAAGATGTGTCTTCATCTCTTTCTCCTTTCAATATAGAGCTGTGGCCTAACGGCGTTGTGCCTAAGCCGAAGCCCAGCGCAACAATTTTAATTATTTAAATAACTTTTTAATTAGAACAAACTTTTATTTACATACCACGCTGAACAAGAAAGCCGAAACGGAACAACTACCTTTCAAACTGCACAAAAGCCGAGTGCGAAAAAGCTTTCGGCTTGAGGCACCTGCTAGTAACACTATCGTATAAGACTATCAAACATATTGTAAATTTCAGAATCAGAAACATCCTTTGAGCTTTCTTCGCCAGAAGAATAATTTTCGTGATCATATTCGGGTTCGAATTGGTTTTCTTCCTCTATCTTATCAGATAGTTCTTTTAACTTTTCATCCAAACCTAAATCAAAGTAATCATTAATATTTTTAATGTTATCATAGTAATACTGAACATCATCAATGTTATTAAGGTCGTCTGTTTCATCTTGAATAATTTTATGTATATTATCATAAAATGTATCCGCGTAATCATCTTTATTTATTTCAATTTTCGAACATGTTTTATCCAGTCTAGAAAAGCCATCAATATCATCAACATCATTTAATTGCTTTGTGAGTGTATTTAAAAAAACAGTAAGGTTTAACGGAAACTTTTTCCCAAAATATTCAACAATATTATTTAATGAGTACCAATTTATTCTGTGAGAGGATAACTCCGCTGGGTAGGACGATTTTATCAAGTTAATAAGTAGCGTTTCTAACTTTGGGTTTATTCTAGCACCATAAAACTCAATTACTGCACGAATTTTAGTGTACAAATCGTAATCATTATATGACCAGTAAAAATTTTCAGGATACTGAAAATAAACTGGATGTAAGCTTGATATTCTAAGAATAGAAAAATCTTTTAGCAATTTATTAATTATTGTTTTATTGAGATCCGGATTAATTGGTATTTTTTTTGTACTGTCTCCCAATAGATTAGAAAAAGAATCGTCACTGTTATTCTCGTCTTCTCCGACTCTGAAAAGCGAAAAAATTTGATCTAAGAATAGTGAGCTTTCTATACAATCGATTAGAATACTCTTGTTATTTTCAAGATAGGCAATTAGAAAATCTTGAATAGAAGGATTTTGAAAATTCACAATAAATTGATTACGATAATCTTTTGTGATTTTTATAAATGTATTCTCAAGTTCCTTAATGGATTCTTTAAAAGTAAAGTAGTTATAATGAATATCATATTTCTTAGAAAACAAGTTGGAGAATTCCTTAACTGCTTTTTCTAAATCGTTTAAAAATATTGGTGGATTATTTAATGATAACAGAGCAAGAATACATCTTGATAACTTAGATATCTGATTTTCATATGCGTGTTTCCATATTAAAGAGGGCTTATTTAGATATTCAATGAAGATTTTGTAGTAATCTTTAACTTTAATTGTTGCCCAAATATCTTTTTGAGTAATGGCAGAAATAACCCTTGGATTATAGTTGCGGTGTTTTATAATAGAGATGTATTTATGTCCTTTTAACAGGTCGAGCAAATATTCTTCGGGCAAATCGGAAAAGAACAGATGGTTGTAAAGAATCTTTGCTCTAGCAAGATTTGTATAATCTTCCAAATCAATAATATATTTTGCAAATTCCATTTTATTTTCATCTAGCAAATCATATTTTGTTTTAGCTTGATTTAAAATATATTCGCGTGTTGTTAGTATTAAAGCCTTGTTTTTGCTTTTATTAACTTTATCAATGAAATTTATTATACGCTTTTCTTCATTTGTATTTAGTTTAGATTCAAGAAAGTTTCTACCTAAAAAGTCATCGAATAGAAATATTTGTTTTTTAGATTCCTCAAATACTTCAAAACCCTCTGAAATACTATTGGATAGATATATAAATTCGTCAAAATCATTTGCAAGGAAATGATATACCAAAATTCTTGCTAAGGTTGTTTTCCCAATACCAGGGATACCGGATATGATAACATAATGATGTTTATTAAGGGTATTAATTGCTTTCTCAAAACTTTCATTTTCAACATATGTTTTTATGTTTTCCTTTATTATTTCTTCTTCAAAACTTGTTTGGTTATATATTTTACTATGAATAATTTTTTTTAAAATAGTTGTACTTGACAACCAAAGTTTAAAATGTTTCTTTTCAATATCTTCATATAAACAAAGCAAGTTATTTAATTCGTCTCTACCAACTATATCACCAGTTTCAATTATATATTCATCGAAAAGAGCTAAAATGTTTTCTTTTTGTTTTGGAGTCAATCCTACCGAGGTTGTAATAATGTAACGCTTTGGGTTTATTTTTTTTACTTTTCGGACTTCTTTTTTGAGATTTGAATATAAAGATGAGTAAGTGGTGTAGCGTTTGCACTGGACAATTATTTCATTCTTAAGGTTTTTAGAATGCCGAAGATCAATGCCTCCATCTCTCCCAGAGGTGAAACTCTCAAAAACAACATTGAGTTTTTTCTGAAGTAAATCTCTTGATAAATTCTCAAATTCATATGAGGATAAATTTAGAAAGTCATAATTCATCAAAACACCTAAACTTTTATGCTAGATAACTATTACTTATACTGCAAAACCTTAACTCACTGGTAATTAATAAACTGAACAGGAAAATCCTCGACCAAAGTCGAAGTCTCGACTTCGTCGGACAGATCAGCTTCTTTTATTCGTCTCGGCGAGATGGAGTCACGACGGACTTTTTGAATTATTAATTGCAAGGCTTACTTAATATCCTTTTCTGGCAATAATTGCCTGAAATTTCTGATTGTTAAAATAGAAACTCTCTTCGATTCAATCCGGTAGATAATTCTGTATTCGCCTTCAAAGACTTCCCTGATTTCCTCTCTGTTTGTTTCCGGCACCCTTCTTCCTCTTTCCGGATTTTTTGCTAATGTTTCAACCTTTTTGAAAATTCTATCGACTAATTTCTTGGCTGCTAATTTGTTATCAACTGAGATGTATTCATATAAATCCTCTAATCTTTCGGCTGCAATTGGTGACCAAGATATTTTCATATCTATGATCTCTTAGCAAACTTTTTCTTCAAGTCTTTGTGAGAGATTTCCTTTCCCTGGCTAAGTTGAGCTTCAGCCAGTTTTACATCTTCAATAACTTCCAGCTTATCAACCATTGATTGATATTCTGATACATCTAATAATATTGCACTGCTTTTACCATTTTGAGTAATAATCAAGGGTCTTTTGGTCTTCTTAACTTTTTCAAAGTAAAAAGCTACTTTGGAACGGAATTCAGAAAGTGGTTGGATATCCTGGTCTAATTGTATTTTATGCATAATTTCTCCTGCTTCAATATTGTGCAAATAAACGTACAATATTTTGCACAGAATTGCAACCCACAAAATACTTTTTACTGATAATTAACAAACTGAACAGGGAAATCCAGATCAGCTTCTTTTACTTTTTGTATAACGATCTGCAAGTCATCTTTTTTCGCACCCTGCACACGAATTCGTTCATCCATTATCTGCGCATTGACTTTCAATTTGAGATCTTTAATCATCTTAGTGATTATTTTTGCGTTGTCTTTTGATATTCCGCTCTGCAAAGATATTTTTTGCTTCAATCTGCCGCTTGCCGCCGGTTCTGGTTCTTCCATTTTCATAACTTTTATTGACAAACCTCTTTTAATAAACCTTGTTTGAAGAATATCGATTGATTGCTTACGCGAGTAATCGTCTTTTGTGTTAAGATTTATCAGTTTGTCTTTTTTATTAAGCTCCAGTTCAGTCCCGGAATCCTTTAAATCATATCTTTGATGAATTTCCTTAATTGCCTGGTTGAGAGCGTTATCTACTTCCTGAAAATCAATTTCAGAAACAATATCGAATGATGAATCTTTTGCCATTTTTTCTCCAATTATAATATCAAATATAAAAAATGCGACGTGTATTTGTCATATTTATCTTTTCAGATAAGCTTATAACGTTAACCCCCTCAATTTTAGCAATGTGAAGTCACAACGTTTATTTAATCAGAAAAAATCTTTGCTTTCTAAGTTCTTTTCAAACTATTATATTTACATATGCCAACAATACTTCGCATAAAAGGTTATCGGTTTTTCTTTTTTTAGTCGTGAAGGAAATGAGCCTGCCCATATTCATATTGAGCAGGCTGATCGTTATGCTAAATTTTAGCTGAACCCAATTCAGTTAGCGGAGTCTGTTGGATTTCGCAGTTCCGAAATTTCAGAATTGAGGAAATTAGTACAAGAAAATAAAAATCTATTTGAGGAAAAATGGAATGAGTACTTTAGCAATAAAAGTTGAACCTAAAGTGGTGGATTTAAGTTTCACTTCAGATGCATTGAAAGTTATACTTGCTGACGGACGTGAAATATCTGCCCCATTGGAATGGTTCCCACGTTTACGGGATGCTAATGATAAGCAGAGAAAAAACTGGCGATTAATTGGTAAAGGAATCGGCATACACTGGGAAGAAATTGACGAAGATATTTCGATAAAAAGTCTCCTCGCTGCAAATTAAATCTTCTTTCAACTATGATAATCGACAAAATCGAAAACGCGCACATTTATAAGAATCTTGGCGAGCGAATTAAAAAGTCATTCGAGTACATCAAAGCAACTGATCTGAAAAATCTGCCGGCTGGTAAATATCCAATAGACGGAGAAAATATTTTTGCTCTGGTCAGCGAATACAAAACCAAAGCAGAGCAAGAAGGAAAGCTCGAAGCGCATAAAAAGTTTATTGATGTTCAGTACGTCATCAGCGGTGAAGAATTGATGGGTTTTGCTCCACTTTGTAACCAGCAGATTCTTGATCCATATAAAGAAGAAAATGATATTGTATTTTTTACTGGGGATAAATCATTCACAAAAGTTTCCTCCGGAATGTTTGCAGTATTTTTTCCTCAAGATGTTCATATGCCGGGAATTGTATCTGGTAAATCTTCATCTGTAAAAAAGCTAGTAATAAAAGTCCGTATCAATTAATTCACTTAATAATAACTAATGGAGGTTCTATGAAAAAACTATTTGCACTTTTATTTGTTTTCTCGTTTGCTGTTTCATCCAATTTTCTTTTTGCACAGGAAGAAGGAGAAAAAATGGATCCTGCAATGATGAAAGCATGGCAGGAATCAATGACACCGGGACCAATGCACGAAATGCTTGCAAGCAGAGTCGGCGAGTGGAAAGCAGAAGTAACAATGTGGATGGATCCAAGCCAGCCACCTTCGACTTCAGCAGCAACGACAGTATGCGAAGCTATACTCGGTGGAAGATATTTCAAATCAACTCATACAGGTATGATGATGGGCATGCCATTCGAAGGATTTGAGATCAGTGGGTATGATAATGTCAAGAAAAAATTCTTTAATGTATGGATAGATAATATGGGAACGGGTATAATGGTAAGTGAGGGCACTTATGATGAGGCAACTAAAACTTTAACATACACCGGTCAGATGACTGAACCGATGGGAACGGATATGAATGTGCGCGAGGTTATCACAGCGCCTGATAAGGATCATTCCACATTCGAAATGTATGTTGATATGGGCGGCAAGGAAATGAAAAATATGGAAATTAAATACACCCGCATAAAATAATCTTCAATAATTATCTGAAAGCAGGTTATAAAATGCCTGCTTTCAGGCTACTTTTCCTTTTTACAATCCCTAATAATATGCACAAAATAAGTGCATTTTCATATCAAGCGCACAAATTATTCATCTTATTGTGCACGTCATTAATGATCTGCACAACCATTGTGCATATGAGAATGGACCCGCACAATTTCCCAAATTTTCACTCTGATTTGTTAACTGGAAGATAAAATATTAAACAGAGAAATGTTTTTGTAAAGTGTTTCCCTTCCTACGGTCTCGGAAACAAGTATTCCAAGTTCCTCTAATTTTCTGAGATATTTGCTCGCAGTGTTTCGCGAAGCAATTTTTTTCTCTTCAAGAATTGCAATCTTACAGTACGGCTGGTTATAGATGACTTCAATTAATTCGTGAGTATAAATATCCGGGGCTTTGGTTTTAACTTTTTCTATTACAAAAGTATAATCCTGATAAATTTGATTTACTTTATTTAAAGTAAATGCTGCCGTTTGGTTCACACCATCTAGCATGAACAAAATCCATCTTTCCCATTTGCCGTTTTCGGTCACTTCTCTCAAAAATCTATAGTAGTCATTTTTATGGTCAAGAATATATTTAGAAAGATAAATGACCGGAAGATCGATCAGCTTTTCCTTGCAGAGAAATAAAACATTCAATATCCTTCCTGTTCTTCCATTACCATCGCTGAAGGGATGGATTGCTTCGAACTGATAGTGAAGCATTGTCATTTTAATGAGAGGGTCAACACTCTTATCCTTAAGGGCAATATCAAACCAGTTGTCTAATTTATCCTTCAGAATTTTTCCGGGTGATGGCGGAGTATAAACCACATGGTCACTGCTGCCAATGTAAACCTGTACTTTTCTGATTTCTTCCTTCTTATCAGTTATTGTTTTGAAAATTTCAATTGCAAGTTTAGTAGAATAATCAGAAGGTATTTTCATTTTGGAAAATGCATTCCACAAAGCTTCACGGTAACGAAGAACTTCCTTCGTTGAAGGATCAGTATTCTGGTTGGATGAGAATGCTTTATAAAGATCATCATTCGTTGTAAAAATGTTTTCTATTGTCGAGCTGTCTTTTGCTTCTTGCAAAACAAGTGTATTGATCAGCATGAGTGGATTGGGAATAATAGGCAGCCGACCTTTCAGTTCTGCCAAAGATGCACGTGCATCTGCAAGTTTTTTATAAACTTCAAGAGTTTCCCAGTTCGTCTTGGCGGGTAAAAGCGATGGCAGTTCGTTATATGGTTGTTCTTTTACAAAACTCATTGTTAGTGATGATGCTTTTCAGAATTAAACAATAATTTAAAGCAAACTTAGGAAGTAATGATGCGAGAGGCAAGAGTTCGATTGTAAAGCCAGATTTAGTTGACTGATGTTTCTTTGGCAAAATTGTTAGCAAACAAGCTTTTAACATTTTTACTAAAGTTTATTAAAAACTCCAGAAGTTTTTCCGGAGTCTCAAAATTATTTTTAATTATCAACTTCATAGATTCACCCTTTTGCTCAAATTTAACTGCTTCTTTATGTACTTCAAGAATGAATCTCATCAGTTCAACAAACTTGTATTTATAGTATTCTTCCTTTTGTCCTTTGGGAAGCAATATTGTCACAGATTTTTTATTCATGATAATTCTTTCAAACAATGCATATGAAGCATAGTATTTCAGACTAGCAATCATAAGGAGTCGTTTTACCAACGCAGGAACGGGTCCAAAGCGGTCTTCCATTTCTTCTTTCAAATCTTCAAGCTCTTCCAGATTTTTTATAGCATACAAAGCAGTGTAAAAACTAAGTCTGTCCATTTGTTCTGGCATATACGTCTCGGGAATTCCAATTTCAAAGTAAGCATCTAGTGTTGGTTCAGTTTTGTCTTCTTGTTTTGGAAGAGTTTTAAATATTTCTTTATATTCCTGGTACTTCAACTCTTCAACAGCTTCATCAATCATCTTAATATAAAGATCAAATCCTATTTCATTGATAAATCCGGATTGCTCTTTGCCAAGAAGATTTCCGGCCCCGCGAATTTCCAGATCTCGCATTGAAAGATTAAATCCTGAACCAATTTCAGTGTACTCTTCAATCGCTTGAAGCCTCCGCATTGCTTTCTTTGTAATCCCGCTTAATGACGGAACTATGAAATACGCAAATGCTTGCCGCGTTGACCTCCCTACTCTTCCTCGTAGTTGATGCAGCTCGGCTAAGCCAAATCTGTCTGCCCTGTTTACAATTATTGTATTTACATTCGGAATGTCAAGACCGGATTCAATTATTTTTGTTGATAGAAGAACATTGTACTTCCTGCTGAGGAAGCCGTGAATTACTTCCTCGAGTTGAGATGATTTCATTTGCCCGTGTGCAATTCCAATTTTAATATCTGGAATATTCTTATTTAGATAATCAGCAAGCTTGCCGATTGATTCAACTCTGTCGTGAACAAAATAAACCTGTCCGTTTCTCCTTACCTCATTATAAATCCATTCTCTTATTCGAGCTACATCAAAAGTTGAAACTGTTGTGTAAATAGGCTGCCTGTTTGGCGGCGGTGTTGCAATGATTGAAAGATCACGTGCACCAAGCAAAGAAAGGTTTAATGTCCGCGGAATTGGAGTGGCAGTAAGAGTCAAAGTATCAACATTAATTTTCAACTCACGGAGTTTTTCCTTAGCTGTCACACCAAAACGGTGTTCTTCATCTATCATCAGCAAACCGAGGTCTTTAAACTTAACATCTTTAGAAATGAGCCTGTGTGTTCCTATTACAACATCTACATTTCCATCAGTCAGATTTTTTAATATCTCGTTTTGTTCTTTCTTTGTTTGAAACCTGGAAAGAGCGGCAACTCTCACGGGGAACTGAGTCAGTCTGTCTTTAAAAGTATTATAGTGCTGCTCTGCAAGAATTGTTGTCGGAACAAGCAATGCGACCTGCTTACCATCCTGCACTGCTTTGAATGAAGCACGAACAGCAATTTCAGTTTTTCCAAAACCAACGTCGCCGCAAACAAGCCTGTCCATCGGATTTGCTGCTTCCATATCAGACTTAACTTCATTTGTTACTTTTTCCTGATCAGGCGTATCTTCATAAAAGAATGACGCTTCTAATTCCTTTTGCCAAATTGAGTCGGTGCTGAACTGAAATCCTTTTGTTGCTTTTCTCTTTGCATATAGTTCAATTAGTTCTCTCGCCGCCTCTTTGATTTTCTTTTTTGTTTTTGTTTTTCTTCTTTCCCATTCTCCTGTTCCAAGAGTAGATAGTGTCGGCTTTAGATTCTCGTTTGATGAATATTTCTTTACAAGGCTGAGATAGTTAAGGTTTACGTAAACAACTCCACCCTCGTTATAAAGAAGTTTCATCGATTCCTGTTTTGCTTCACCGATAACAATGGTTTGAAGCCCGACATACTTCCCTATTCCATAAGTCTCGTGGACTACATAATCTCCTTTTGCTACCGATGTGAATGCTTTTGATTTTGATTTACTATATTTCTTTTTCTGAGGAAGCTTTGAGCGATACGGCTTATTAAAAATTTGGTAATCGGTAAGAAGAAGAATTCTCTCCTGTTTGTGAATGAATCCTGATTTGATAGGAAGTGTTTCTAATTTTATTTTTTTAGATTCTATTAATTGAGCCAGACTCTCATTAAATTCTGAAAGTAATTCCTTTAAACGAGATGTCTGCAGTTCATTTTCAGAAGTTAATATCACATCATAATTTTTTTGAGAATAGTCCTTTAATACTTCAAAAAGAATCTGAAAGTTAGAATTGATTACCGGTGCGGCGGAGAACCCTAGTTCTATCCTACCGGCAGAGTTTGATATCTCTTCTTCAAGCAGCCATCGGGTTTTATCTTTTTTGAGCAAGTCACCGAAACTTAATGCGAACAAATTAGTATCTGCTTTTTCTGCTTCGCTCACTTCGGGAAATTCTTCATCAGAAAAAATATTTACATCCTGTTCAATTATCTTATTATTTATATCATCAGCAGAAACAAAGCTTTTTGATTTATAGAATTTGTTCTGAAGGTCAAATGAGGATGCAATAATCAATGGACTCACAAGATAGTCAAAGATATCAGAGGTCAATTCTTCTTTTTGCTCAATTGATCCTGCAAGTGATACGCTTTCTGTTTTTTCAATTGAACGTTGATTCTCGGGATCGAAAAAACGAATTGATTCAAGAAAGTCTCCATTGAATTCTAACCTGGCAGGATTCTGTTCGCTATAAGACCAGAAATCAATTATTGAACCCCGCACAGAAAATTCACCTGGCACTTCGACAAAATTATCTCTTTGATAGTTGAGTAAGTTTAAATGTTCAAGCAGTTCATCATATTTTATTCTGCCGCCGGCTTGAATAATGGTTGTTGTTTTCTCGACTTGCTCTTTTGCAGGGAGTTTAAGTGCCAGTAGTTCATAAGTTGAAATCAGAACAAATTTTTTTATGCGTGAGATTTTAGTCAATTTCTCTTGAATGGATTCGCGGGCAAAGTCCCCTAGAAGAATCAGATGTCCTTCATAGCCAAGCAAGGTTAATTCGATAAATACTTCTTCGGCACTTTTTGAATCAGGTAAAAGTAGAACTATCTCGTCTTCAATTTCACTAAGCTGAAGAATGAGAAGTGATTTGGATACACCGTACAGAGATGAGCAAAAAAGAGTATTGGCTTGCTCATTCATCCGAAGTAACTTGGTTGTGACTTCATCAAAGCTGCCAATATTAACAATTCTCTTTAAAATTTCAGATTTCATTTGGAAATAAAAAAGGGCTCAAATTAATTGAACCCAATATAGTTTAAGATCAAGATTAAATAGCTTGGTTATTTTTGAAGTTCAAGAAGTACTAATTTCTTGCCTTTCTGGTTTCTGATATTCGTCGGTTTATAATGAAGATCATAAACAGTAGATTTTTTAATATAAGATTTATACTTGAGTTCTGCTTTAGAAAATTCTTCTGAAAGATCTCCACCCTTCATAGCAAACACAAAGGCCTTTTCTTTAATCAAAGGTATTGCGTACCTAAAAAGAATGATCAGCGGGACTGTCGCTCTGCTAACAATCAAATCAAATGAATTTCCATGCCGGCTAATAAATTCTGCACTCTCAACACGATGATTCTCAGCAATAACGTTGCTGAGTTTTAGTTTATCTATAAAATCTTTTACAGCTTCAATTTTTTTTGATGTTGAGTCAACCAAAACGCCCCTCATATCAGGTTTCATAATTGCAAGAGGTATTCCTGGAAATCCGCCTCCGGTACCAATATCGAGGAATTTGGTCACCTTCTCTGGAAGATATTTTGATATATATGCCGAGATAAAAACGTGCTTCTCAACAATTGAATCTATATCACGTTTTGAAATGAGGTTTATCTTTTTGTTTTTATCAACAACAAGTTGAGCGAAATAGGCAAGTCGTTCTGTTCTGGTGGGTTCCGGATTGAAACCATTTTCCCAGCAAAATACGTTAAGTTCTTTTAGATACTGGTCCTGCTTGTCGGCCATAAAAAAATTAAAATTATCTCTTTAAATATATCAATAAAACAGAAATATCTGAAGGAGTAACACCAGGTAAACGGGAAGCCTGACCAATTGATCTGGGTTTAAACCTTTGAAGTTTTTCTTTACTCTCCGTAGATAGTGATTTAAGCTCTAAATAGTTTAATGTTAAAGGAATTAAATGATCTTCATATCTCTCCAGCTTAGCTATCATTTCTTCCTGACGCTTCAAGTAACCTTCATATTTCAAATCAATTTCAACTTGCTGCATGATTACTTCATCTTCGAGCAAAGCCTTTATATCTTTGTGTTCTAACAGTCCATCCTGATTTAATATTTCTGCTAAGGTTAATTCTGGTCTTCTGCAAAGATTTGCAATGGTTTCGGTTGAATCAATAATTGAAGATCCTTTGCTTCCTAAAAAACTATTTACTCTTTTTGCACTCAGTTTTAGATTTTTGCAAGCTGAAATTCCCACTAATATTTTTTGCTCTCGGTCCTGAACTTTATCAGCATCCTCAGTACTGACTAAACCAAATTCTTTCCCATATTTCATCAATCTTCTATCTGCATTATCCTGTCTCAGAAGCAATCTGTGTTCAGCTCTTGATGTAAACATTCGATAGGGTTCATCGGTTGATTTAGTAACAAGATCATCAATTAAAACTCCGATATAGGCTTCACTTCTTTTTAGAACGAATTCTTCTCTTCCTTGAGTTTTAAGACCAGCATTAATCCCAGCAACAAGTCCCTGAGCTGCTGCCTCTTCATAACCGGACGTTCCATTAATTTGGCCGGCGAAATACAATCCTTTTACTAGTTTGGTTTCGAGAGTTGAATCAACCTGGTGGGGAGGAAAGAAATCATATTCAACAGCATATCCTGGACGAATCATTTCTGCTTCCTCAAGACCCTTAATTTTGTGTAGTGCTTCTAATTGAATCTCCGCCGGGAGAGAAGTTGAAAATCCATTTACATAAATCTGATCACTCTCTAATCCCTCTGGTTCAAGAAATAGCTGGTGTTTTTCTTTATCAGAAAACCTAACAACTTTATCCTCAATTGATGGACAGTACCTTGGACCGACACCGCTTATCAAACCTGTAAACATTGGCGATCTGTCAAATCCCTTTTCCAAGATTTTGTGAACTTCGATATCAGTATAAGTAATATGACAGCTTACCTGCGGAAGGACAGGGAAGTCATCAAGATTTGTAAAATGGGAGAATGGTTTAGGATTAATATCTCCAGGCTGTTCTTCCAAAATAGAAAAATCTATTGTTTGCTTATTTAGTCTTGGAGGTGTACCCGTTTTTAAGCGACCTGAAACAAAACCCTGTTTTAATAAACTTTCTGTTATACCTATTGATGGTTTTTCACCGAATCTTCCACCGCTTGTTGCATTCAATCCTGTATGCATAATTGCATTCATAAAAGTCCCTGCAGATAGAATTACAGCATTTGCCAGAATTTCTTCACCGGAACCTATTCGGACTCCTTTTACAAAGC